>Ga0123342_1002866_pt1 | contig 28320 bp, 20 predicted proteins | sample Turbeawhitnodule_FD_89960 | JGI IMG/M metagenome (GOLD analysis project Ga0123342, IMG submission 89960) | Root nodule microbial communities of legume samples collected from Mexico - Turtle bean Mexico white nodule | ecosystem: Host-associated > Plants > Roots > Nodule | place: Mexico: Nepantla... | reverse complement strand
GTTTTTCACTTAGTTTGAAAAACACATTTCAATTAAAAGGTTTGAGAGTGCTTATGCTTTGGATTCAATCAAGAGTGGATTTACACATAAATTCTACCCCAGATCCTATCTAAAGACAGCTCAACAACAACAAGCACATTCAGTCTTTCATCAACCTTCAAAGGGTTTGGATTCTTCAAAGCTTGAACACACTTGATTCAACAGTTTCCACAATGCAAACCATTTTTGCTAAACCATTCTCGGACGTCTCGAAAATTGAAGTCTTCACCGGTAAGAATTTCCAACGTTGGCAAGAACGTGTGTCCACCCTATTGGACATGTACGGAGTCGCTTTTGCATTTACAACTTCTAAACCTGACCCAAGCACGACTGCGAAACAAATTGATGCTTGGATCCATGCAAACAAGGTATGTCGTCACGCCTTACTGAATGCGTTATCTAACGATATGTTCGATGTCTATTGCTCTTACAAGGAAGCAAAAAAATATTTGGGACTCCCTTATCCTCAAATACACTACTAAAGACGTCGTTAGACAAAGGTTCATGATCGAAAACTACTATCACTAGGAGATGATCGAAGACAAAGACGTCAAAATCCAGATAAACGAATACCACAAGTTGCTTGAAGATATCAAAGATGAAAGCATAGCCTTGCTAGATGAATTCGTGTCCGAACTCTTGATCGAAAAACTTCTGCAATCTTTGACAGATTACAAACAACAACTGAAGCACAACCACAAACAGATGCCACTATCAGATCTAATCACCCACATCATCATTGAAGACACAAGTGTGTTGCAGCAAAGGCCAAAACTTTGTCTGCCAAAGCAAACGTGGTAGAAGACAAACCAACTCCAAAAAAGGTACGAGAAAAAATCTGATAACAAAAAAAATATAATAATAAATTCTCTTGTCCTAATGGACTAAACCCACTTTCAAGAAAAAGGGTAATTATTTTGTCTATGGAAAGCCAGGTCATCATGCACCTCAGTACAGACATAGAGCCAAAAACGACTATCCTCTTAAGGGAAATCTAGCCGAAGGGGAACATACCATTGTGGCAGTCGTTTCACAAGTAAATCTTGTGACCAATGTTAGCAAATGGGTGGTATGAGGCTACCATACACATCTGTGCAAACAGAAATGTGTTTACCTCCTACACAAGTGTGGGGGATGGAGAAGAACAAGTTTATCTCAGTGACTACAGGACAACTCTTGTCCTAGGAAAACGAAAGGTTCTTCTAAAGCTCACATCCGTTAAAACTTTGACTTTGAGTGATGTGTTACATGTGTCATCAATTAAAGTTAATTTGATCTCTGTGGCATTGCTAAGAAAAGTTGGGGTTAAAGTGTCATTTGAATCTGACAAGATTGTTATGACAAAAAAAATGTTTTTGTGGGGAAGAGATATTGTGATCAAGGTCTTTTTGTATTGAACATTTATGAAGTTATTAATGAATCTGAATCTTCTGCTTATATTGTTGATTTGTATGATATATGGCATGCTAGATTAGGAGATGTGAATTATTCGTACGTTATGAAATGGCAACAACTATGATTAATTAACATGCATGGCAAACAAAATAGTAAATGTCATATATGTGTAGAATCTAAAATAATGAAGAAAACATGTTACTCTGTAGAATGTCAAACTGAACTTCTTGGTTTAATCCATACCGATCATGCAGATTTAAAACAAACCAGGTCTAGAGGTGGTAAAAACTATTTTGTAACATTTATAGATGATTTTTCTAGATACACCAAAGTGTATTTGATTAAACATAAGGATGAAGCTTTTGACATGTTATTAACTTATAAAGCGAAAGTAGAAAATCAGTTGAATAAGAAAATTAAAAGAATTAGATTAGATAGAGGTGGTGAACATGTTTTGTTTAATGATTATTGTGTTAAAGAAGGTATTATTCATGAAGTAACCCCACCGTATTCACCTGAATCTAATGGAGTAGCTGAAAGGAAAAATATGACTCTTAAAGAAATGATGAATGTCATGCTTATTAGTTCTAATGATTCTGATAACCTGTAGGGTGAATCTCTCTTACCGCGTGTTTTTTTCAAAATAGGATACCACATAAGAAAATTGGTAAAACACCCTATGAGTTATGGAAAGGTTATCAACCTAATCTGAAATATCTAAGAGTGTGGGGGTGTTTAACTAAAGTGATGTTACTTGATCCTAAGAAAAGGAAAATAGGCTCTAAAACATCTGATTGCATGTTCTTAGGATATGCAGAACATAGTGTCGCTTATAGGTTTCTAGTTCTTAATAGTGATATAATTGAACGTAACACTATAGTAGAGACGAAAAATGTTGAGTTCTTTGAACATATCTTTCCTCTAAAAAGTAGTTGTACATCTGAACAACCTATAGATAGTGTTAGTGATGCCATGAGTGAGGATATTAGGAGAAGTAAAAGACGGAGAAAGGAAACCTCATTTTGGAGATGACTTTTACACTTATCTAGTTGAAAATGATCCAATAAGTTATTTAGAAGCTACCAGTGCTCCTGATGCTAAACATTGGGATAAGGCCATTGAAATTGAGCTTGATTCAATCAAGAAAAATAGTACGTGGACTTTAGTAGATCTGCCTAAAGGAGCAAAACCCATTGGTTGTAAGTGGATCTTTAAGAAGAAGTATCATCCTGATGCATCCATAGAGAAATATAAGGCAAGATTAGTTGCTAAAGGTTTTACTAAAAAACATAACATAGATTACTTTGATACTTTTGCCCCTATTACTAGGATTTTCTCTATCCGTGTATTGATAGCTCTAGCATCTATCCATAAGTTAGTAATTCACTAAATGGATGTTAAAACAACCTTTTTGAATGGTGAACTAGAAGAGGAAATTTATATGACTCAACCTGAAGGATGTGTAGTTCCAGGTCAAAAGGAAAAAATATGCAAACTTTTAAAATCTCTGTATGGTTTGAAACAAGCACTAAAACAATGACATGAAAAACTTGATAATGTTTTAATATGTGAAGGTTTTTCTACCAATGATGCTGGTAAATGTGTGTATTTTAGATATGAAAATGGTGAATCTGTCACTATATGTTTGTATGTAGATGACATGCTAATTTTTGGTACATGCAATGATATTGTTTTAAAAACAAAACTATTTCTTGAATCTAAGTTTGAGATGAAAGACATGGGTGAAGCAAGTGTGATTCTAGAAATTAAAATTATAAGGAAGGGAGATAGTATATTACTATCCCAAGAAAAATACACTGAGAAACTTCTTAAGAAGTTTGGTTACTCTGACTTTAAGTTAGTGAGCACCCCTTATGATGCTAACTCTAAATTAAAGAAGAACATAGGGAAATATATTTCTCAAATGCTTAGATAATTGGGAGCTTATTGGATTTAATGAGATTTTCTAGACCAGATATTACTTATGCAGTAGGTAGACTGAGTAGATACACTCAATGTCCTAATCATGATCATTAGGATGTGCTTGCGATACTCATGAAATACTCGAGAGGTATAATGAATTATGTCATTCAATATAGTGGATTTCCCACTGTGCTAGAAGGGTACAATGATGCTAATTGGATCTCTAATTCAGACGAGACAAAATCCACTAGTGGTTATGTATTTACACTTGGGGGTGGTGCAGTTACATGGAGATCAGCCAGGCAAACTATTATTGCAAGATCAACAATAGAATCTGAGTTTGTTGCTTTCGAGATGGCTGGAAGTGAAGTTGAGTGGTTGAAAAACTTCTTAGCAAACATTCCGTTAGGAATGAAACCAACCCCATCTATATCAATGCATTGTGATTGCCAATCAACAATAATTATAGATAAAAATAAAACTTACAATGGAAATAATAACATACATAATTGAGACATAATTTGGTGAAGCAGTTGTTAAAGAGTAAACGATTTCTATTGGCTATGTCAAGTCAAAACGGAATTTGGCAGATCCTCTAACAAAAACCGTTTAGCAAACTTGCAAACAAACAAGTGATGGAAACCCAACCTTTGTGATTGGAGATCCCATGAATAAGGTTAATATGGGTAAAAACAAGTCACTTGTTAGTTCTGCTAGCACTAATATTGATTTAAAATCAATTTTGTCAATTCCTATGGTGTGTGTGAAAGTGCTAGACACTGCATTATCGATAGGATAAACTTTGTGGTTGAAATTTTGAGGTGAAAGAGTTTTAATGATTTTCATATCCCTTACGGGTGGTGTATGAATTGAAGCATACACTTGATGAAATCACCTATATGAGTGTCAAGTGGGGACACTTGCATGAGATCTTGGCAAGATCTCTATAGCACTCATGAATACCGGGCACACGCATGGCCTAGTAAGCGCAACACAACGATAACAACAAGTAATGTGGGGGTGTATTGTGATTGATAAACCTCTAACACATTCTAAGTGTGATGAGAATCGAAAATACATGAAGATGACCAAGGATGATACACTTGAAGGGTCATCTCAACAAGCAAATAAAGACCTCATTAATATGAGGAATGGACAAAAGCCAAAATATCTTAAGTTCTTCTTATTAGTCTTTTCAAAAGATGAGACCCAAGCCCAAGAAGCCCAAGCCCAAAAAGCCCAAGCCCAAGCCATGAGGAGCAAGGCCAAGCATTAATAAATGAGCATCAATGGATGTCTCTTTTTGTAATTACTATTGTGTAGTTTTTAGTAGAACTTTAAAAGGAAGGTGTAGATATTAAATAAGGGGTGCTAATGTACAAAACAAAGTCACACCTTCCATGTGAAATAAAGAGTAGGTGTAGATGTAGTTTTAGGAGGTGCCAAAGTAGGAAAACAAGTCACACTTCTCATGTGACTTGTTTTGGCGCCAATTTTGAATAGTCTAGTTTTTGAACTGTGCCTTTTCATTTTCAGCCATCTTCTACTATAAATAGAGAGGCAATGCTCATGTAAATGGAGAATTAGAAATTGAAGAAAGGAAACTCTACTCAAATTGTGAGAGAATTGTGAGAGATTTGATCAAGTGGCGGCAACTAGCACTCATCTTGGATCATATCTCCAAGTGGCGTGTCCATCTCCTTCAAGTCTTCATCCAAATAAGTTTCTTCTTCCTTCTGTCTACATTTCCATGTTTTTAGCAATTCCAATTGGTAGTTTGTCTTTTTAGGTCTTGTTCTTTAATTTTCACCGATTATTCTTGTTCATCTTGTGTTCTACTTTTAATTATGCACTTGTAGCTTAATTTGATTTTGTACTTGTATCTCCAATTCCTTGTGTTGTTTCGGTTCAATGTGGAATGACACTCAATCTTGAGTTTGGTTCATCTATTAGAAGACTTTGTACTTCAATGATGATTCCTTAAGTTCCTCCACTTGTTCCTAATTGTTTGTCCTTGTTTTCAATTCTTAATTGTTGTCTTTCTTCACATATATTGTTGTGTTCATATGCTGAAAAGTGTCTATGCTTGATTCAACTCACATCAAAGTGTTTGTGTTCATATAGCTTGCTATACTAACTACACTATGTGTTAAGTTTGTGAATCTAAGACTGGTTCATATAGCTTGCTATACCAGCTCTAATGCATTACATCTTAAATGAACCCAAAATTTTCTTTTTCTTTCTTTATCTCTATGTTTTATCTTTTGCAATATGCGGAGGATTGTTGTAAACCCTAAACAAATCGAACGCGTAGAGATATTTTGCAAAAGCCAAAACAAAAATGTTACTGTTGCAATGCACGTTCCATAGATACGTTGCAGATCAACGAACACCGCGGAGTCACCTTCAGTTTTTCCAGCAATCCGTTTCTCCACCCGTTTGCAGTTTCAAGTTCGTGTAAGTGTTTCGTTACTCTTCTACACTCACGATATGTGCAAGGGAAGATTCTCCGCGCGCAATACTCAGACCTTCAAAGACTCAATCATTCTTCTCTGGATGTTGGGCCACTGGAGTGTGAGGTAGTGCTGCCAGAGACGGGATTGAGGCTGTGGCAATTTTGGATCTGTTACATTTTTCCCCTATATAAACAAGGGTTTCCCTCATCCAGAATGCACATCTTCACTGCCATCTTCCGCATCTCACACTTTTCCTCTCACCTTTTCATCTTCCTCACATTCTCTCTCTTCATTTATTCTTTTATTTTAAATTATAAATATATTTTTTTGGGTTTATTGAGTTTTTACTCTTTTAAGAGTAACTTGCTAATTCTGATCATCCGAAATTTTTGAAAATTTCCTGTTATATCTTGGAGGACTTGCGAAATACACTGCGGATAAGTCTTGTGATGGAAAAAAAACGCACGCGGAAGCAACACACATAATCACGAATCAACTGCAGAAAATAAACAACACAAGATTTAACGTGATTCGCTCGCCAACTGCAACCTACGTCCATACGGGCAACTATTAAGTTTTATTTCTATTCGGTTGCACACCAATTACAAGTACAATGATCTCTTTAAATAAAAATTATAAAGGGACACAATGATTAAGCTCACTCACTAAACATGGTGTCTAGTCAGCCTACCCAATTGATTCTAGCTTCATACCCAATACAGTGATTACTCACGCCTTAAAAAATAATTTTTGTTCGTATTTTAAAGTCTATTTAGTACATATTGGTCTCTAAAAACAAAGTTTATGAAAATAAAATAGTACGGAGTTGAATCAAGATAGATATTGCATTTTAATATATTCCAATTTTAAGAAATAACAGAAATGTTTACTCTTTAAATTAAATTAAATGTATAGAATTTTAAATGACGCGTGATAATTTTTAAAATTAAATTATTTCAGTAAGCAACAATATATATGAATATTGAGAATAATTTATTTCATATCATATCACTGCACGTTTGTCTTCGCGTGATTTTGGCATGATATTGAACTTCTTTTTTACATCTACTTCAATCTTTATGTCAAAGATACCATGGATGGTCTCTTTGACGTTGATAACCACATTACAAAAATTTGAATATAAAACACATATTTTATTTGCTGATTTTTTTTTACTAAAAGTAATGTTGCAAATACATTCAATAGTGTGCAGTTGAATTTTTAATACTCAGACTTTTATATTGATTGCGTTGGAGAGAAAAAAGAGAGTATAAACTCTCCCAACTGTTAAAAAATGTGACACATGTAAATTTTGGAAAACATGTGTAGAGGTAAATAAGAATGAAATTTTGATGCTAAAAAAATGTAGAAGAAGAAGTAGATTGAGTCATTTCTAATTTGTGGATGGCAATGGCTCCAGTTAATTGTCTTCTCGTGAGGAGGTATGCACACATAGAGACCAGAAAGTACTTGTAATTTGTGGCCACAATGCAAACCTACATATACCTCAAATAATAATGTCTAAAGCAAATTTGTGAACGCCATAGCCATTTATTCAGCACTGTCCAAAATGTCCCCACACAACCAAAAGCATTTCAATTCAACAATTTAATGAGATTCACCTCACTCCTCAATCATTCTATTCTTTTACTGAAACAAACAAAATGTGCATTTAGAGACCAAATAACTGTAATTAGTTACATTATAAGATCTATATCACATTCCAATCTCAACTAATAAAAGAAAAATGTCCACTCTTTAAATAAAATTTACCATTTTAAGGTCATAATCCATCATAACAATTTTTTTTAATTTACAGCTTATTTGCTTGCACTTGATTTTACCACGAGATTGGTAGATGTAGCAAAAATAATTTAAGAAAAGGACCACTCACTCATTTTCTTTATCATTGAGAAAATCTCATAAAATCTGTATCTATATGATAAATACAACCTCTCATGAACATGATGGACACATGTCTATTTAATACATTTTTTATATTTAATTATAGTATCTAAAATAATTCATTATATAATTCATTTAAAATCAATAACCAGTGTGTCATTTCTAATATTTTATTCACATATATTAAAAAAATTCACGACTTTCAATCTAAGACATTAACATTATATAAGCATGTGCAAACTCACATGATTATTTCACGTCAACTATTAACAAAATAAAAGTTGATCTATTACAATCTTGTTAAATACATCATTCACGTGTAATATTGCCAAAAATCAAATCTAATTGCTAAGAATATAAAATGTATGTATAAAGTGGAAAACCAAGAATAATAAAATATATTTAGAAGTCATCACCACCTTGTTCTCGTCTATAAGAAAAAAATCAATAATTTTTGTGGCTGTCAAATATAAATAAATATGAATTATTTTTACTTGATTTGTTAACTATTTCTAAAATGCTTTAATTTTAATTAACATATCACCTTTGATTACACCATCATAACATTTTTTTAAACAACATTTTAAAAGGAATGTTAATCAATAAAATTTAATTCAGTTATATATCATTAATACACGAGAAGTTAATAATTTTTTATAAAATTTGTCAGAAAAAAAGTAGTTTATATAATTCTTTATCAATGAATAATATTTTAACGAGTCTTACAAATATAAATTTTTAATATTAAAGAGAGATCAGTTTTCTTTAATTTCAAGAGAAAGATTTGCGTATAAAATTTATTAGAATATTATTTTTATTGATACAATATCGTATAATAAACTCGAATAGATCATATAAATAAGACAATTTTTCATATTCATAAATATCATATATTTTTCAGTTTTTTTTTATATTAAAAAAAAGCTTTTAATGCTCTTCTCATTAGAGAATACATTATTGGGATTGATATTAACATTTTCCCATAACTTTTCTGCATTATTATGTCGACTAAGTAGTTGGGGATGTACACGTGTTGATATAGTTACCGGTAAAACAAATCAAAAAACGTGTAGGCAAGGGTGTAAGCCAAGCAGTAATGAATATAATAATGTAAGATCTGAAGCGCAAGACATGTGGGCAATTATTTTACAATATAATAATAGTTTAAGATATTTTTATAAAAATATATAATCAAAGATAATTATTTAATATTTTGTGAGTTCCATACAGTTATATAACAATTATAAAAAGATACAGTTCACTTTTAAGAGCCATGTGTTTTTTACAACGCATGTTAACATTAAAAATATATATTAACGTTGTTTAATTTTATTATATCATTATTTGAGAAGATTAGCCATAACTATATGTTGCTACTAAAATTATATTTGATCAAATAAATGAATTTTATGTTTTATATTTAATCTAATTATTAATGAAATAATATTTAAAATCATAAAGTGGAGGCCACCGTAGAGTGAGACAATGATGAGTTGGGAATCTTGAACGTTGATCTCTCTTCAACGATGAAAACTCATAGAAAAGAAGAAAAAGCAAACAGTAAGAGGCAAATCACAGAAAAGGGAAGTGATATATAGGTCGTATTAGGTACGACCAAAATTCATAAAACGCACTTTGAAATTTCTGACGCGGATTAGGAACGAGCAAATATCATTGATCGTATTCAACTAATATCTGTTTAAATTAATTATTTATCTTAATTTTATATTAGTAGTTAGGTTATAGTACTTTACTTGATATTTTATTTTAATAGTTCTTAAAACAAACTTTTCTTAAAATACTTAAGAATTTAGTTTTAAATAAATAAACGGATTTTATATCCGATTACAAACTTTCAAAATAATTATTATCAAAATAGATATCAGTCACTTTTTAGATTAAGTTAAATTTGACATTATATGATTCCAAGTTTAATTTTTGAAAATACAATTCAGTTAAACATTCCAAGATTTTTTTTTGTCACTCATATTAGTTGTACAATATTCAAACACCATTGTCTCTTTCAAGGATGCAAGTGGTTCAAGAAATATATAACAAGGTCATTTTTATGTTGTAATTCTTTTTATAATTGAGTTATGGAAGTTTGTTTTTTTGCTGCAACTATAGAAGTTGGTTTGATTATTTAAAATAAAATCAAGAACCAATAAAAAACTATAAAATCAACTATCTACTTACATTTTTTAATTTAGAATTAATAGAAAAAAAATATAACTTAAGTTAAAGGTCTAACTACTACTTTATTAAAAGGGATATAAAAACTATTATCTCTTTTCTATTTACAGTATTGAACTTAAAAATACTGTTTACTTTTTTAAAGGACTAAACTTATTGCGTTTCTTAAATAAATTATTTATAGACTAAAGTACATATAATGAGAAGAGAGAGGAATTATACTAGGAAACTGTGAGAAGAATTAGAATGTTATAAATACTGGAGGGTATAAATTTATTGTTATGATTATAAATTTTGTAAGTATGATAAATTATATAATTAGATTAGAAAAAGTAGATCGAGTGTTGTGGAAGAGAGTGGTAATTAGATTCATTAACGAATTGCTGGGAATTATTGTTGGTAACAGTGAAGAGTATTTAAATATAAATTTATGAAAGGAATAGTGAGAAAAGAAAAATAGAAGTAGTAAGCAGAGGATTATGATTATTAACCAGGGTTAAGATTAAGGGGAGGTGTGGTAGGTGGATTTGACCGGTCTGGGTTGGTGGGCGTCGTTGTTGTTGATGTTGTTTCCCTCCCAACAATATAACCCCCTTACCCACGCCTTTCCTTCTTCAGAGTCTCTCTCTCTCTCTCAACTCCCAACTACTTTGCATTCAACGCACCAACTTCCGAGACGAGAGACTCACCACACACTCTTTCTTCCTTCATTCGCTCAATTACCTCAACGCATTCATTCCCCTTGCCTTCCCAATGGAAGATTCAAGCTCCATGAAGATATCCCCTCTGGATCTCATGTCTGCCATGATCAAGGGCACACTCGACCCTTCCAACACCTCATCCTCCAACTCCTCCGCCGCCACCGTCTTTCTCGAGAACCGCCAGTTCGTCATGATCCTCACCACCTCCATCGCCGTCTTCATCGGCTGCGTTGTCGTCTTCGTGTGGCGGAGATCTGCCACCCCCAAGACCAAGCCTCTCGAGCCTCCCAAGCGCGTCGTCGAGAAGCTTCCCGAGATTGAGCTCGACGATGGCACCAAGAAGGTCACCGTCTTCTTCGGCACTCAGACCGGAACCGCCGAAGGCTTCTCCAAGGTAATCTTTCTATCTATTCATCCCAAAACTTGTTAATTAATTAATTAATCAATCAATCAATTAATTAATCGTCCCTGTCTCTTCTGAACCTCACTCGAAATTGAATTTCGCGTTACAACAGGCCATAGCGGAAGAGGCCAAAGCGCGATACGAGAAAGCCACGTTCAGAGTCGTCGATTTGGTACCGTTATTGCTGTTACTGTTCTTCTATTTCCGTTTTGTTTGTTAGCACGTGTTTTAAGCTTACGCGTTGGGGATTTTTCTGAGCAGGATGATTACGCTGCCGATGACGAAGAGTACGAGGCAAGGCTCAAGAAGGAGAAATACGTTCTTTTCTTTCTGGCCACGTGAGTATTTTTCACCATTTCTTAAAATTTATTTGTTTATGGTTGTTTCTATTCATCTATCTCTGTGTAGTATAGTTTGAGATTTAATATGTTGTGGTGTTGGTGTAGATATGGTGATGGTGAGCCTACTGATAATGCGGCAAGGTTTTATAAATGGTTTACGGAGGTGAGTTTGATACTGGCTCCGGTGGCATTATTGTTGAGTGAAATCGTGGGATTATGTTTTGACTTTGAGTGTCACTGTGTTTAGGGGGGTGAGAAAGGAGAAGGGTGGCTTGAGAATCTTCATTATGGTGTGTTTGGCCTCGGAAACAGGCAGTATGAGCATTTTAACAAGGTTTGCACTCAATTCCTACACCCTTCTTGCCTTCTAAGGTTTCAATTTGATTTTAACCACGGAGTTGCTGGTTGCTGTGGGAATTAACGCAGGTGGCTATAGTAGTGGATGAATTGTTTGCTGAGCAAGGTACACTCTTCATTCCTCTTTATCCCGTTCAGTACTCGATGAATTTCCATGGGAATTGGCAGGTTTAAATTTGATTGGTAAAATTGTACAATCACTGTTGAAGGCGATCGACGTTTTAAATAATACGAAAAGTTTTCCTTATAAATACACACGTTTTTCCACAATTCGTATTCTGCACTTCTGTGTAATCGTTTTCCAAAGGTTGAAATTCCTAGTAGTTAACACTGTAAATGCATGGACATTGCGCAATGTCATTCCTTGCCTTATTTTTTGGTGAATAGTTAAACTCTTTGGATCTGGATCTCACATGACGATCTCACTTGTGAATTGTTTTTTAAGATATTCAAACTTAATAGGTGAATTAAATTATAGGGCTCTGCAATCCTAACACACTTTATTTTTTCTATTTTTTTTTCTACACGTGACCCTCACTTGAGAGGGAATTGCAATCCCAAATCTTCACTTAATAAGAATTCCGCAAATAATTAAACTATGTTGGGTTATAAGTAACCTTTTTACTGATTCTCCAGATTCAATGGTAATTAAATTAACGCTCTAAATGAAGTGTTGAAACATAAGTGGGTAGTTTTTTAATGAATTTGATTTCTGCTTGGGTTGTCATTTAACATTATTCATATAAATTAGTACTCTAGACAGAAAATTTCATGCATTTCTAGCTTAATCGTATTGTAGTTGTCAAATTTATGTTATTCACTTTAACTTTTCAACTTTGATTTACTTCTCACAATGAATATGATCTGACCTGTCCTCTGCTATTGAAGGAGGGAAGCGTCTTTTGTCTGTGGGTCTTGGAGATGATGATCAATGTATTGAGGATGACTTTACTGCATGGTATTGAAATATTTTAGTTGAAATGAATATATTGGAGCAGGAATCTATTTTTATACTCTCTTTCTCCTCCCCTAAGTATAAATGCTATTGCAGGAAAGAAGAACTGTGGCCAGCATTGGACCAACTGCTTAGAGATGAGGATGATACAACAACTGTGTCTACTCCTTATACTGCTGCTGTTTTGGAGTACCGGGTTGTTATTCATGATCCATTGGAAGTGTCTGTTGATGAAAACAAATGGCATAATGTAAATGGTCATGCCATTGTGGATGCTCAACATCCAGTCAGGTACATTCGGATAGTTATTCAGTTGCAGATCAGGTATGTTATGCCTTACTATAATCTGACGTGAATTCTTATGCATGTGCAGGGCAAATGTGGCTGTGCGTAAGGAGCTTCACACTCCTGCATCCGATCGATCTTGCACTCATATGGAATTTGAAATTTCAGGAACTGGAGTTGCGTAAGTATTTGCTTGTGAGAATATACCTGACGTGATATACTAGTTTATATATTTTTCCTACATTTTCCATTTTCTTATGCCTGTTTTATTTCACAGATATGAAACAGGGGACCATGTTGGTGTTTATTGTGAGAATTTGTCTGAAACTGTGGAAGAGGCATTAAGGTTAATAGGTTTGTCCCCTGATACCTATTTCTCTATCCATGCTGATGATGAAGATGGGAAAGCACTTAGCGGAAGCTCCTTGCCACCTACATTCCCGCCTTGTACTCTAAGAACTGCACTTACCCGATATGCAGATGTTTTGAGTTCACCCAAAAAGGTGTTTGTTTAGGGTTTGATACACCCTTAATTTCAATCATGTCTATTTATCTTCTCGAGAGATTCACTTTATGTAATAATTAATAATTCTTTGAATATATTTTCCAGTCTGTCCTGCTTGCCTTAGCTGCTCATGCATCTGATCCATCTGAAGCTGATCGTCTAAGGCATCTTGCCTCACCTGCCGGAAAGGTTTAATATTTTATTATTTTATACCATGGGGATTTAAAGTAACTATTTCTACTTTTGTTTCTCATTTGTATATTACTTTTGTCTGCTTTTGTAGGATGAATATTCAGAGTGGGTGATTGCCTCCCAGAGAAGTCTCCTTGAGGTCATGGCTGAATTTCCATCAGCCAAACCTCCAATTGGTGTCTTTTTTGCGGCAGTTGCTCCTCGTCTGCAGCCAAGATTTTATTCAATCTCCTCATCTCCAAGGTAAATTTATTTTCATTGCTTTGCATTACTGTCTGTACATGTGTAGGCATGTAGTTACTGAGGTGTCCTGTCAAGAAGTTTAGCAACCAATTTTGCAATGTCTGTGGTGTCCTGCTTTCTTTGCCAACCATTTTATTCCTGAACTTCCCTGACATTATTAAGTCTGCGGCAGTTGCCATTGGTCTCAAAACTGCCAATGTAGTTTTTTCTGATCTCTTTACATCTTCCTCAGTCAGTATCATAGAAACTAATGTTCTTGTACTTACAGTTTGGCTATTTTCTGTAATTGTTAACAGGATGGCGCCAACCAGAATTCATGTTACCTGTGCATTAGTACGTGATAAAATGCCCACTGGAAGGATTCACAAAGGAGTGTGTTCTACGTGGATGAAGGTACTTATTTTTTGTTTCATAGATTGCGGTTAAACTATTTAGATTTCAAACTATTTGTTTCAGTGACTAAACTAAAGTGTTTATTTCTCCATTTTAAAACAAAACTTACCATTTGGTTTGATGTCCAGAATTCCGTGCCATTGGAGAAAAGCACGGACTGCAGTTGGGCTCCTATCTTTGTTAGGACGTCCAACTTTAGACTACCTGCTGATAATAAAGTGCCTATAATCATGATTGGTCCTGGCACTGGATTGGCTCCTTTCAGGGGTTTCTTGCAGGTATGTAGTCTACTTGATATTTTATCTCCAAATTCCTTTTTCCTTCCATCTATCTATTCCAATTATTTAGTTGGTTTTTTATTTGCTCCTCAGGAAAGATTAGCTCTGAAAGAAGGAGGAGCTGAACTTGGCCCCTCTGTTTTATTCTTTGGATGCAGGAACAGTCAAATGGTGAGTTATCTTATATATATCCTGCAGATTTATGAGTTAAATATAATTTAGATCGGCTTACCAATATTTTTTAATAATTTTATTAAAGGACTACATCTATGAAGACGAGTTGAATCACTTCATTAATTCTGGCGCACTTTCTGAACTCATTGTTGCCTTCTCACGAGAGGGACCCACCAAGAAATATGTGCAACATGAAATGCTAGAGAAGGTACTTTTTCTTTAGTACAATTAATTAATTACGAACCAAAGATGTATGTCTTCTCTTAATCAACGTTCATATGCCAGGCTTCCGAAATTTGGAGCATGATATCTCAAGGAGCTTACATATATGTGTGCGGTGATGCGAAGGGTATGGCTAGGGATGTACACCGCGCCCTGCACACAATTTTGCAAGAGCAGGTATCTTTTTTAATATAACAAGCTTTGAATTGCCTTAAATTGATGGCATTGGTGGTTGTGAATTTGGTGTCTTATATTAATAGCTGCTTCTACCAGCGTCAATTTTTTTATTTGGGATTTGTGTGGGGTTGACATAACACCCAAGTATCTTTGTTACCTAGAGCATATAGACATCATGTCCTTTTTGTAGAGATTGTCTCTTCCGGGAGGACACAAGGGTTTTGTCTTGTGTGAATGTAGACACTAAGAATTTTCCTTTTTCATAAGATACCGAGTTTGTGTTTAATCAAGTTCCTCTGTTTTTGGATATCAGGGTTCTATGGATAGTACCAAGGCTGAGAGCATGGTAAAGAGTCTACAAACAAATGGCAGGTATTTGCGCGATGTATGGTGATGATAATATCTGAATGCAAGCCGTGCAGTGACAAAAGTAATAATAAAACGTGCTTAAACATAGAGTTGTGGCTAGAAGATATTTTTGAAAGGGCCTCATTTGCGCCAGCTTTCACTAGTGCCCTCTAAATTAAGGGGGTGCCTGTTCCCACCACAACATTTCCTACCATTCTTTTTTATTATATTTTCTAAAGGATTCTTTTTGGTTCCTGTAATTTATATAGTGTTTATAGTAGACTGTGTATCAAGTGTTTACTCTAGCTTTATTGTAATGTATGATGAACCTGAAAAAAAGGTTCACAGATTCCTTGTATTGTATCGTATGAACTATGAAAATGTTTGGAGGTAAAGAAATTAATTTGTTCAAGTGTTATTATTAGATTTAAATATCCCAAAAAGCAATAGTCTCTTAAGCACAAATGGCAATTGGATCTGTCACAGTTTGCATTTCCCAATCTGTTCATTAATATAGACATTTCACTGTCTGAGTGTCTATTTTTATAAGTAATAATTGTTCCAGATGAAAGGGGATTAAAGTATTCGATATATTAATCAAAGAGATAGATCATCAACATATATTCTAATTTATTCTGACGAAAATCTAGGGAGAATAATGTTTGTTCTCTTACTTTATTTATATAAAATAAAAAATGAAAACTATGTAATATTTACTTTAGTAAATTTTCTTATTGATATTGAAAATTTACTCTAATAAATCATATAAAAGAAGTTAAAATGTTAAGGAAGTGATTTTTCTATATTCATTAAAGAATATTATAAAATATTGTTCACTACTCAGTTTTATTCCTTTTCTAATATGATCGATGACATACAAGAGGTAACCATCAGTATTGTCTTTTTAAAATATGATTTTGATTCTGACAAATATGCCTCCATGCTTTCAATCCTTGTAAAACTATTTATTAGTTTAAATTGTTTAATATTTTCTAACTTTTTTCATTAGTTTTTATATTAATTAAATTAGTTTATTGTTAACAAAAATAATAGTTATAATTAAGATAACAAAATATTTCAAATTAATTAAGATGATTATATTTTTAAATACATAATTTAATAAAACAATTTATTTATTATTTAACATAAATAAATTAACTATATGTTTTCTTTTATTTTTCATTCAATAATTTACTTTAAATAGTGTGTTTCTATTTGAAATAATTTTATTTTCAGATATCTTATAATTTATTTCTACATATTAATCATGGTGTTATGGTATTGAAGTGCTATGAAACAATTTTATTAATATATCATAAACAAAGATTTATGTCTAAAGACAAAGATAATAAAATACATTTTATATTTTTCGAATTAATAATAATATTTATATTAAATTAAATTATTAATATAATTATTAATATTTTCTGTTTGTACACAATTTTAAACTAATTTAAATAATCGTCTTAAATATTCTTTAAGTCCTATTATTCTATCTCACTTTAGTCTCTAATATTTTTTTAAAAAAAATATTTGATATTTTGTTAGTATGTTTTAGTCCTTATTACTAATTATAATGAATTTAATACAAAAAAATTAAAATAGAAATTAAAACAATTATACTATTTTTATCTACATAATTCAGTTAATTAAATCACATGTAACTTTTTATTATATTATGAACTAATTTTTAAAATAATAATTACTTTTATGTATAAAATATTAATAAAATAATTTTCTATATTATTTTTAAATTGTATAAAGAAAATGAAAATTTTAATACTTATTTTTAATATTGTGTATAGATTTATTATATTACAATTAGTAGTTACTAAAAATATAAACATATTTTATTTTTTGTCTTTAAAGATAAAATCCCTATCTTAAGATATGATAGAAAATAAATTATTTTCAATCATTCAAAGTTATAATATGTAAGAGATAAATTAAAAACTTATAAATAAATTATAATTATATTTAATAAAAAAAATGTTAAAAAGGTAAATTATTGGACGAGAAGATAAAAACAATTTATAATTATTTTATTTGTATGAAATAAAAAAACATATCATTTAATTGAATTACGTATCTCAAATAATTAATTATCTTAATTTAAAAAATTATTTATTATCTTAATTATGTTGGTTAATATTTTTCATTTAGCATTAAACTAACTAAAGTTATAATAAGAATTAAAAAATAATGGTTATAAAAACTAAAAGATTTTAATCTACGGTTCATTTAATCCTCGTATTTCATTGAATATATATTATCAACATTTTATATACAGTGTAAATTAGAATTTATAGCTCTTCAAAGAATGTAAAAAAAATTAACTAAAATAAAATATAATTTTGACTATATAGCTATCTAACTTCTTTATTATTATATATGTTTAATTTATAAAGGCTCATACTCATTATTACAACATGTATTACATCTCACTAAATGTTATATCATATCATTATCATCATATACATATTAAACATATATTATATAATATTAATATGTAGAATCATCACATACATATGAAACATGTATTATATATACACATATTATCATTATCTCAAACGCTTTAGTGTTGTAATTGTATTATCATCTACACCAAATTCAGAAAATATATAATACATTATTTTATCACTATTTGAAAAGTTATGATTATATCCTTCACTCATCTAATAAAATCATAAAGAGTAAATGCTATAATTAACCTCCCTTATCTAAAGATATCCTATAATTTCTCCTTACAAAACATTAACAGAAGAAAAGAAAGAGATACAATTTGTAATACGAAATGAAACAGTTAATTGAATTAATATTTGATGTTCACCTTATTATCTGCTTAGATATTATACTGACAACACAATAAAATATCTTAATTAACTTCTCAACTTAATGAGACTTTAGAGAAACTTTACTAATAAGACAAAATTATAATGAAATAAAGAATTAACAACCATATTCTATTTACATACTTTTTGTGATTTATTTATTTATTTCAAATTTATATTCAGTAAAACTTATATTTTACATTCACGATAACGAAAAATATAGAGTTCTATATTAGGAATTAAAAACATATTTAAATTTTATTTTACTAAAAATATTTCTTAATTAATTTCTTTGTCGACATGAATTCTTTCTTTTAATAAATTGTATTAGGTAACATGATAGAAACTGAACCTCTAGTGTATTTAAGTATTCAATTATGTTTGAACCAAATCAGGTTGTTGGTATTTGTTATTGGTCTACAAATAACCCTTTTCATATTGTCAATGCTTGTAGTTCACTTAATTCTTCATTTTCATTTAATGCTGCAGTTCATCATAAATAGGCTTCACACACCTAATGTCCTGTCTAAAACTTCAAAGACACTAAATTTTAATTTTCAACTAACATTTCAAATTTAAGTTTATGAATCTAAAAAGTGATTGAAAGAAAAAGCTTTATTTAAAATATCAATTATGCTTTTTCATAAAAATTTAATCCTAAACAAAATTGGTGAATATACTCACCAAATCACTGTAACAAAGCAACTAAAATGGTGAAGAAACAATCTTTGCCTGTTAGCTTCCTCACCTATAATGATGGCAGTTACTGGGCAGTTGATACAGTGGAACAAAGGCAATCAACCATATTTAATTTAGTCCAACAATATGATAAAAAACTTTCAACTCTTATTCTCGTAAATGCTTCTATCCATCAATGCTAAAGTTTTTCGTATAGAAGAAACTTATGAGACCTCATACACTTCTCATAAATGACGTGTTCATGTTGGATACATGTATCGAATATCGACACTCAAAAGACACTTGTAGGATATGTATTGGTGAAGTATCTAATTCAAAAAGTATTTATTGTATTTCTAATAATTCTAACATGATTCTAACACAATTTTAAAAAGGAAAAACACATTAATTTTTTTAAAACTCAAACTTATTATATGAATTTTTAGTATGATTATAAAATAAGAAACAAATCATTTTGAACTAGATATAAAAAAATATCTTTTTGCTTAAAAAAAACTTAAAATATACTTGTGCACATAAATTTTATAATTATATAATATATAGATGTGTTTTCGTATCCTACATTTTAAAAATTATACCCGTATTTATATTGTATCAGTGTCTCTGTGTTAGTATCTGTGCTTCATGAGAAGAAATAGAGTAATCTTAAATGTATAGAAGACACGACAACAATGCACCATTATAGTGAAAAAATGGAATAACGTGTCTTATGTCATTAGTTACAAAACTATAAAAACGTATTTAAAACATATTAAAAATATTTTTATATTAGTTTTGGTTCTTAGTTTGTTGTATTTTTTTTTAGTATTGGAGAGTTTACATATAAACCTTTTCTGAATAACGATAATAAATTATTTAGTTAAAATAATAATAACTATTACATTTCATCTCTTTTTAAGTGTTATATTAAGTTTTTTATTTAATTATTATTTTTAAAGTTTAAAATAACATTAATTAACAGTGAGAGATAACATCACATGACAGCAATGTTTGAAAAGCTATGGAAGTTGCTAGAAAATTTTGTGGAGCATGAAGCATGAGGCCACCCAACACAATCAAAGTAGCACTTGAGTTCTCATGCCCAAAAGTTCATCCACACAACACAAAATGTGGGTTATTCCTTTATTTTTTAAGGCTTCTTTTTGTTCACACGTGAAAGTCCTTATTAGGAAGTTGTTATTGGTCTTAATCTTCACCTAACCATAATTTATAGGGTGTTTTTGCTAAAATATTCTTCGCCCCTTTTTATGTTAGTTCTTGATATTTTTTCATAAAAGGCAAATTACACCAGAATTACCAAACATGACGTACCAATTTTAATTGTTTTTATGCAGATTTAGATAGATTAATTCCCAATACGTAATACTTTTTTTAAACATCTATCTTATTTATTATGAACTCACCTACATTTCTAATTTTCTTCTTTCACACAAAACAGCGAGTAATAACATGTTTGTCTCAAAATAACTTTGTCACATAAATAATGATGAATATTATTCATGGAAACAGTTGTACTGTTAAAAGAATTCTACAAACTGGATTCAAAACAATATTATCATATAAAAAGAAGCTTGTAAATCAATTTAGCACAATATGAATATTGTTAAGAAACTTATTTTAAGAAAAATAGAAAGCAAGTACTAGCTTTTAACGTTTTTATTTATTTAATGCAAAACCTAGAATATATTTATAAAAAACATTTACTGCCAAATATAGAAAAAAAATTACATAAATACATATAATTTACATCATTAGATAACTAGAGTACATAGAACTCCCAAGTTTATACATCTAACATTCTTGAAAACTAAACATGGTAAACTAGACATAGCTAATAGTTAATAACAATACATACTAATATAATTATATTATTAATGTCAAAATATATATTATTTTTCACACAATTTTTAATCTTTCATTTCTTAAAATAATTTTTACATATAGTATTAAAATAAAGATAAATTAATTTAAATTAAAATATTTACCACAACATACGTAAGTCATCTTCTGAAAGACACATAGATATTAAGTATGCTCTATTAATAACTAACACATGTTTTTGAATATGAGAATTGATACACCTACTTATTCATGCTTGATTTATGGACCTTCTTCAACTTCTCATTTGTCTACACAACCAAATCACTAGTGACCCCAAAATATTTCATGTACTTAATGAACTTACATGTTTAAAACTCCACCACAAATGTCACTTGTCACATAGACTACTTGTTAGACTAATTCTACCCATGTAGCCACAACATATCACAAAGATGTCACTATACATTTTGAACATTTCTTTCACTTATTTATATAAATAAAAAATACAAAAGGTACTTTTGAATTGATCTCATCCTTTAAAAAATTCTCAAATTTAATTTTGTTTAATAATAACTTAATTTAATTTTTGTATTACTCTTTGAAAAATATCAAGAAGTCACACATCATTTTCAATTCTAAAAAATAATTAGATGTTCCTTTTTTAAATTACGACTATTTCCATACATGTGGAGGATATAAAACAAAAAAGAAAAAAGGAGATCACTTTGACCTCTTATCTTATTCCTTTTTGTGCAAGCAAAAATTCTCATCTTATATATACATGTCTCATAATCTCTCTTCTTCATTATCATCATATCCATATCATGTCTATAATTTATATATCTAACATCATTGTAATTTATATGTAACAACAACATCTATTGTAAAAAGTAACACGTTGCTAGAGTGAGTTCATCCTGCTTGAACAATGTCTCTTTTCTACCACTAGTACTAGAATCAAGCATTATCGTTTGAGTGACCACATATCACTTGAGCGTTATAATATTACTTGAGTGATGTGCACATATCAACAAGTTCCAAAACTTTCAACCACCTCATTACAAGCGCTTGAGCAACCAATCATTACTTAAGGGTCCTAGTACACCGTCTTAATCTCGTTTAAGCGACATGCTTCTAAAGGAGAGATAATTGTCTTGATCTCTCATTTGTTCAAGCTACAAACTATTGCTCGAATTACACAACTCTTTGCTTGAGTATTTTTTTTGTCGCTTGAACAATGGCTAGTGTGAAATGCGATAATTGCAACACAAGAGCAACCTTAGAAAAATCAAGAAAAACAAAAATAATTATTAACTTTTTTTATCAAAACACATACACATCCAACATTTCAATAAACTCATACTTCACACTTGAAAATGTTAAACAAAAATAATTATTAACACTTTTTACCTAGATTGAATTGTGCCTATTATCAAAACTTTTTTCTAATGTTTTCATAATCTCAAATCAATCCAAATAAGTTTTCAAGATCAAACGTTACACTAACAACGTTCTTTCTTAACAAATTGTTCAAAAGAAGAGAGAAAAAGAAATTACTTAGTAAAGATTGATTTTTTTTACTTTAATCGGTTCATAAAGGTACATTTCCTTAAAAATATTATCTAACACAAATAGAGTAGTCATAATATTCTCTTTACTTAAAGAATTATAAAATCTAAATTTTAGTAAATGAAATTCTAAATAAAATATATAATGATCATTTATAAACTTTCTATTTTTTATCAAATTAAAATTTGCAAATTAACAATTCCAAATATACATTATGACTTTTACATTTAGAAGGTAATTTATAATCACTAAGATACATGGCATTTAACTTAATATTTATGTATTCTCATAAATACAACATGTTATTTGAATGAAAATTAATATTTATATATTCATGCTTCATTACAGATATATAAAATAAAACTAATTGTCAACCCAGTAAAATATTGTATTGATCACTTTAAATATAAATTTGTGTTCTTTTGAACCAAGTGATAACGCTAAATTTCTTTAGTCGTAATTATTTTCAAACCACACAAATAAGAATATTCTGATTTCTTTCCTTCATACTTCTTAATAAAAGAATGAAAATTCAAATTTCATACGAAAGCAGAAAATGTCCAAACATAAATTTCAACAAGTATACAGTGAAAGATGCTTTATCAAAGGGGTTGTTAAAACTCGAATTATTAGAGTAGGCTGAATTTTTAATAAAGAAACCACAACAAGTCAAACTATAAATTGATTTAACATTTCATCAGATATCTTTTTAATCAAAACCAATCTAGCAATACCTCTAATAAAAAAATACAATGATTTTTGTAAGCTTAATCGGAGGAATGCATAAAAAAAAACTATGATGAAGAGATTTTTTTTTTTTTCAATAAACCAAAAATAAAGGGTTTAAGTTTCACTATAAGATTTTTCTTTAATGTTATGTTTAGATTGAGGAGGGGAGAGAATGAATTTGTAAGGATTAGAGATGATGTGTGAGGTTGTTTGAATAGAAGAATGATAAAGTGAATTATTAGGATGATTTTATTGAAATTTGTGAGTGACATGATAGTTGAGAGAGAATTTATAAATTATTTTAAAAATGTAAAATATAAGTTTACAAATTTATTTTTGTTATTAAAAAATATTTGAATAGTGAATTATGATATAATTTTTTTGTGTGAGTTTGAATTAATTAAATTCTTTTAATATATAATATTTATAATTACTTGTATTTTTAATAAAAAATTAAAAATATAATAGAAAATATTTTTATGATAAATTTATTAAATATATTAAAATTTATGAAAATTATATTTATTATTATATACATTTGTTATTTTATATAATTATATATGTTTTGTTGATATTATAATTTTATTTTATTATTATTATTTATAATTATGTGTTGTTATTAATAGTATAATTAATATTTTTGAAATTATTAAATAAATTTGTGTAATATTTAATTGTGTACATTGTATATTATAATAAAATGCTTACACAACTATATTTGGACAAAATGTAAGAATCCTACATTGAATCAGAACAAATCTCTTACTTATGTAAAGAATGAAAAAGAAAACTTTCACCTCTCTCCCCATTCACTCACCCTTATTACACAAATATATTATAACAAACAATATGTTTTTGCATTATTTAATGATGATATGTCATGTTATTACTAATAATGATAGAAATTTAATATTAAACTTAAACAAAAATAGTTAATTTATATGAACACAATTTTAAGAAACAATTGTCTCATACTCAACAAAGAATGTTCATCTAAAATTTATTTAAGTCATAAATATAAAAATTGAATTTAAATGGAGTCAGTTTCTTAAATCGAATCTGGTGTAGTTCAAAAATAACAAAATCCGTTTTTTCATTTTTTTATCAGTTTAGTATCCGTTCCTATGATTTTAATATTTTCAGTTCTCATTAATTTTTCCTGTTAATAAACACTTCGACAATGAGTCACATTCTATTAAATATTTGGAACACGTCACTCTTTCAGTGTGAAGAATTCATGATTTGACCAACATAAATTTTATAACTCACCTTCTTTTTTAGCCTTTATTTGTTGTGTTCTGTGTCATATAGGTGTAAAATTTTCCGTTAATGCTAATTAACAGTTGGACTAACATAAGTAATAATAAAAGTTTCAGCCTTTTTAAACCAAAATATTGTTTAATCCAGGGTCCATATTGACAACGAAGGTCAATAATAAGAATAAATTGGTCATTTCCATGAGATTGAGCTGCATTACTCGTATTTGAATCGTATGAAAACACATGATGCAGTTACATATTTATGCAGAATCACCTGAAGGATTGTGAACAACTTGCACACAGAAACCCTAATATTCACGAGGGCATCATTGATTCAAATCTCTACATATAACTACAAAAACATACATCGAAAGACAAAAGCAGGTAAAGAGTAGAAGTTCTGTTCGTCATCACAATTAGTAATTTCTATCAATCTAGTCCTCAGCGGCATCTTCGATTTCTTCATCCTCTGGAACTCCTCGGAGGTAAAGAACATTGTTACATCTAGAAACAAACAATGAAATGAAATAAAATCAGCCAATGTACTAAGAATGACACACTCAAATAGAGTGACCAAGTGGGCTCAATGGAGGAAATGCATATATGTACTTTTCTGTGGAACACTGTTATGTCGATCCTGTTCAAAAAACACCAAGATTGTAGCTGTTTTTTCTTAAAATAAATTAGGCTAAATTAAATTTTAACTTCTTCGTAAATTTTGGTATTTTTAAACGAGTCACTATTAAAAAATATTTCATTTTATTGTTCAAAATATTTTTATTCTTATCTAAGTACCCTAATATTTGAATGGATGGCCTCACTACTTCCGTCTTCCCGTTTCAAACTCATCAATCAACTACTCCTTTTCTCTCCAATCTCCTCCAACTTACCAGTCAATTTGCTTCTTTCCACTCCAAGAACAAGTTTTCCAAGAGTGAATTGACCGGCCAGTTGAAGGAGGATATAAAGGGAATAAACAACTTGATCATTGAGTTGGGGACGGAAAACGAAAGTAATCGTTAAGCCATTCAGTTGACCACAAAATCAAACGAGTAGCACAAACATAAAAATTATTTTGGACAACTTGTTCAATTGAAAATAAAACAAAAGTTTGGAACAGCAACTCAATTGAAAGTACCAAAATTTATGACATACTTAAAATTTAATCAAGCCAAAAAACTAATATGCAACAGGACGCAAATACAGGACAAGAATGACAACATTGGCAACGATATTTTGATGGAGTAACATAAAGTAGCTTAAACTTTTGATAAATTAAAACCGTCTAGGTTCATATCACATTTGTCCGCTTAAGCAACATAATTCAAACACCATATATCACGTTATCTTCTAGCTACAAAAATGTTACAGTGGAGAGTAAGAAAAGTCTAGTTCCCAAAATTAAGAACAATTTCAAAACACAGTGAAATCCATGATGAGAATTTATTTGTGTCAGCAAGGGGTGTTTCTAATTCAGTTGGAATAAATGTTTTACATGGATAGCCATTCAATCTGAACACAAAAACGAACTACAACATGTTTGAAGCCGTTCAAATAGAATATCAAACTCAACTCCAACCCAATCCGATTGAAAAGCAATATTTATTGAATAGAATGGATTCATTTTCTTCAATTTTTTGTTTCCCCTAATGATATTTTAAATGAACATTCTTCAAATAGCACAATATCTCTTGAATTTTTTTACCGTTGGACCTATTTGTTCTGCATATTTTCTTTAAAGAATTGCTCCTTTAGTTACTAGTTCATTTTCTATGCCACTTAAATATATGAAAATAATTGTTTATACAAACCTGAGCTTGATTATTTGGTTAAATATATGAAACTAATCTAGAACCTACACAACATAGGCTTCAAGCATCTTTAGTAGTAATGAAAGGACATCACTTCTTTAGTCATCTTTGTTAACTATATGCACTAAAAATTCAATTGGGATAGCTAAATGGAAAACCTAAAACTAATTTGAACTAAAAAAAAGTGGTTTCAAGGTCTTCTATTAGAGTTTTAATTATTGTTTCTTGGGCACCAAAGCTCCATTTGCACTTTCCAAGGCACCAATTGAAGAAGCAGTAACGTCAATGGATTGAAAAATGTGCGTTAAGTTCAGTTGAAGGGTTTCTAGCAAAACATAAAAAGCACTAAACATGAACAATAGTTTATATGGAATTTACCTGATTAAAATTTCTCCCAAATTTCCAGTAAACTGTCCCTCAATGTACTCCTCAGTGTTTGCCAGCTACAGAGAAATTCACAGATAAGAAAAAAAAATTATATATCAACTAAGCCCAGAGGCTGAAAATATAATTATTATACGGGAACAAACACCTCAGAATTTAAATTGAATATATACCTGCAAGTTCATATACGAATCAACAGAAACCAGATACCCTGAAAAAAAGCACAGTGAAGACATGATAAACAAAATGAAATCCATGCAGTATTTGACTACCTTAGGAATAAACAGTGAAACTATGCGTTTAGTAATGAAATAACAATAGAGACAATCATCCATATCAAAGCATCATACCCTTGTACTCCATTCCCCACTTGAGTTTCACAATTACAGGCTTCCCGGTCAAATTATTCAAGAAAGGCTTGGGATTAACTGGTATAGTCTGCAAACCACGAGGTAAAAAAGAAACTTAAAAAACTTAGAAAATAAGGCACAATCAATCACACGCTGTGATCTTTTATACCAAAACGACATTGGCTAGTGCCAGAAGCACAGGGAAAATTGAAATCGCTCAGTTATGGAGATGGGGGTTATGTGAATGAAATGCATGGAAGATGATGAGCGAGAATGGGAGCAAAAAGAAGGCACTCACAGCCATAGTAGAACGTTATGCTGTGCTCTACAAGATCGCAATCGCTGAAACCTGGTACTGTGAAGCTACAAGGGCACAAACTGGTAATTAGGGTTTTGTAACCCGAGCCATCGAAATAAAAGGAAATTGGGATTTAGGCCTTTTTGAACAGCCCACTGGGCTTAGTTTGTTATTGCCACTTTTTTTTCTCATATTAGAGCATGTAGAACTTAAATTTTAAGATTTGTGTTTGTAAAATAAGTTTTATGTTTGTGATAATAAAAAAAAAGTTGTTTTTTCTTGAATCTATAAATTTATAACTTAATAATTAATTTTGAACAACTTTTTACAGTCCATTCACACTTTTTTGTGTAAAAGAAGTTTTATTTTTTCATCCAAATAAATTTAATCATCTTAAAAATGCTTTTTTTAAAAACTATATAAATAAATTTATAATAAATTATATATATATATATATAATTGTTTACTAAAATAATATAGAATTCTCACCTATCTCAAACACACAACAAACTCTAATAATTTTCTTCTTTGCATTTCCTATTTTACCTTTTTCTCCACCTTCTCCCCTCTCCTTCTCTTAACCCTCTTTTTCCCTCCATCTCAAAGTCACTCTTGTCTTCTTCATCAAACATGTTTTTTCCTTTGCCTTTTCTCTTATTCAGCCACCATTATGCCTACAGCTAGAGAAATGGGCCTCCTTCAAATGGACAAATCAAGTTTTCATTGCACTAGTGCAAACAAAAGAAAAGGATACGCTTTACGCTTTATTTAGTGCGGCTTTTGCGCTACCCATTTTCGTAAAAAACGCGGTGGCATTTTTGAAATTATTTTGATTTACGAATGCGGTTATTTGTATAACCGCACTTGTAAATCAAAGCGTTTGATTTACGAATGCGGTTATTTGAATAACCGCATTCGTAAATCAAAATTCTTTGATTAACGAATGCGGTTTTACCATTCATAAATCCTTTTTTACCCTAAATTTTGAAGCGCGCCACACACAATTTCAAACTTTATTTCTCGTCTTTGCCTTCGTTTCGCGTTCGCACTCTGAGTTCGTCTCCTTCTGCTGCATCTGCATTCC
>Ga0123342_1002865_pt1 | contig 28330 bp, 19 predicted proteins | sample Turbeawhitnodule_FD_89960 | JGI IMG/M metagenome (GOLD analysis project Ga0123342, IMG submission 89960) | Root nodule microbial communities of legume samples collected from Mexico - Turtle bean Mexico white nodule | ecosystem: Host-associated > Plants > Roots > Nodule | place: Mexico: Nepantla... | reverse complement strand
GAAGATCCCTCAGCAAAAAGCACTTTAAACTCAGACATTATTGCAAACAAACTTGATTAAAATACAAGTCCTAGCTCTTGATACCAATTGTTGGGTTCAATAGTGTCAAAGTTCAAGAGGGGGGGTGAATTGACCTTTTAAAAGTTTCGCACATAATCAGATTTTACCACAGTACACAGAAAATAAATCGATTTATTTGGCAATGAACAGATTTATTTTGACACTGTTTATGTTTTAAAAACGTTTATACCAGCCAAGTAATTTTTGAGGTTATGCAGATTAATTTGCAAGCCACACACACTGATTTTAAAGAGAAAACTATGAATAGCAAAAACAGTGACCTTCAATTTTTAAGCAAGTGATAAAGGTTCAATTATTAGCTTGATAATCAATTGGGTAACCTATCACAATCAAACTGTTCCAGTTGTAATTAACAGTTCATATATCTTCTTAATAGAACCAAACTGATTTTCCAGAAAATAAGAACAGTATGAACAAGCCCAGAAAAAACAGATTTATTTTTAATTGAACAGATTCAATTTTAGACAGATTAACAGGTAAGCAAGAAAACAAGTGCAGGGATGAAGAGAAATGAACACACAACAGTTATACTGGTTCACTCAAATGAGCTACATCCAATCTCACCTAAACCAAGGTGAAATCCACTAAACAAACATACCAAACACACTTACACCGCCACTATTCTTGAACCCTACAAGAACCTTGGAACACTAGCTGAAAAACACTATTTCAGCACACACACTCTTCAAGAAACCCTATCAAGAAGAGTTTACAATCACACTTTTACAAGAAATGAAATATGAAACGAATACACCTAATAGAGGATGCAAAAATCTGCCTTAGACCAGTAGAACAAATTGCTCACACACAGTAGCAGCACCTCTAACCAAACCTTAGAGCCAACCAAGAACAAGCACACTTTTGATTTGTAAAATCTTTCAAGAACACATGTTAATTCTCTGTAAATCCTTAATTCTCTGTTGTAAAACTTGTTTTCTCAATTGTATGATTCACGTTTAAACGTAGGAACAAGTTTTGTTTTTATAGAAAAACAACTTATAACAGATTTTCAAAAAACAGTTAAACCTGTTATAAAAAGAACAGATTGAAAATAAAATCAACAGATTTATTTTCAAAAGCAGTTAGAGAATCTGTTATGTGAAGGAGACTTAGTCAACCACTCTGGTGCAAGGACAAAACGAAAAAAAAAAAACTTTTAAGATAAAGATGACACCAGACTAAAAAGAATCTATTAATTTACAGAAGAACAAATTTATTTTTCAAAACGATAACATAAAAGACTTAACTATTGAAACACAGTCGTTTTGAGAGAGTGAGGACTTAGTCAAAATACTTGATGCATAAAACCTGATTTTGAAAAGACTTAGTCAATGCATCAGATTAAAAAAAGAATCCATTCATTTAGAAAAGAACAAATTTATTTTTTTGCAGTAAGGGTGTTTTTGCAAAACATGTGAAAAACAGTTTCAGAAAATTTGTGCTTGCTCTTATCACATGGTCAGGGGTTAAGAGGTGAGTTACCTAGCAAAAAGCTTACTCTAAACAACCTCTAAACTATACCTAAGACATTCTTAAAGCAAATGTAAATACAAATGAAATTTACACAAATGGTTTCATCAAACACATGTCTTGAAGGGGCAACAACCATCTTCAACAATTTCAACAATGACAGTAAGGTTATTGTCCAATTCCCTACGAGCGCATGAGCAGCGAATGAATGACAATAAGATTGAAAAACCAATTGAAATGGATTTACAAGCGCAAGCCTCAATTGGTAGCTCCTATCATAAAAATGGTAGTTCACAAGGCAGAGGACGGGAACGTGGTTGTAGCTATTCCCGCAAAGGTCGTGGTGGCCAGAATCATGGAGGCACTAAGCAAAATAGCACTGGTTCCAATCACAATCCAAGTTCAAATAACTCTTGGCGCGGAGGTCGCGGTACCGGAGAACGTGGTCGCGGAGGACGAGGAGGCATGTATAATAAATCAAATATGGAGTGTTACAACTGTTATAAACGCGGTCATTATGCAAATGAGTGCAGATCAAAAGGTGATAATTATGCTGCCAATTGTGCTTAAGATGATAGTAATCACGAACAAGATGAAGAGGATCATGCAGTACTAATGGTAGCCACATCAAATGAAACTCCAAACAATCTGACTTGGTATTTGGATACAGGTTGCACGAATTATATGTGTGGTCAGAATGAGCTGTTTGCAGATTTGGATGACTCATTTCGCACAATAGTGAAATTCGATGATGGCAAGTTCGTTCCGATGACTGGAAAATGGTGAATTCTTATCACATTGAAAAATGATGATCACAGGTACATCTACGATGTTTTCTATGTAACTGATATGAAAAGTAATATGTTGAGTATGTGACAGCTGGCTGAAAAGGGTTACGTGATGCAAATAGTTAAAAATCAATTCTCAATTTTTGATAAAAAAAAGTAATTTGATTCTAAAATCCTTTTTATCAAAAAACTGCATGTTTTCTAGTAGAATTTCATATGGGTGATTTTAAGTGCTTGAATGCAATGGTGAATAATGAATCGTGGTTATGGCGTTTTCTCTTTGGGCACTTAAATTTTCAGAGTTTGGAAAATCTCTCCAAACGAAATTTAGTGAATGGTTTACCCCATATTCATCACCCTGATCAATTGTGTGAGGCTTGCATATTTGGAAAGAATCACAGGATACCATTTGTTAAGGAGCCTTGGCGTGCAAAATTTCCTTTGAAGCTTGTTCATACAGATGTTTGTGGCCCGATGAACATATCATGAATTGAAGGAAATAAGTATTTTTTAACCTTTATTGGTGATTTTTCAAGGAAAACCTTGATTTAACTATTGAAAAGCAAGGATGAGGTATTCCACTGCTTTAAAATATTTAAAGAATTTGTTGAAAGACAGAGTGATAGACTAATTAAGATGGTGCGTAGTGATGGAGGGGGTGAGTACAAGTCTAATGAGTTCAAGAGGCACTGTGAATAACTTGGGTTGCAGCATAACATAACATGTCCCTACGCACCTCAACACAATGGAGTTGTCGAGAGAAAGAATAGAACAATCATGGACATGACGAGGAGCATGCTTAAAGCGAAAGGTATACCAAATTATTTTTGGGCTGAGGCCGTAATATGTGCGCTATATTTGATAAACAAATTAGCCACTCGGAGTGTTCCTAACACAACTCTGATTGAGGCATGGAGCGGATTCAAACCCAATGTGCAACACTTGAAGGTATTTGGGTCAATTACTTATGCTCATGTCCCCAAGGCAGCAAGATCGAAGTTGGATGATAAGGTAATGAAGACCATTTTCATTGGATATAAGCATGGGAGATACAAACTGTACAATCCAATGAAAAAGAAGGTGATTGTTAGTCATGATGTTACATTTGCTGAAGATGAGGAATGACAATGGAATGCAGCAGTTGAAATGGATTCGAAAAACAATATATTTACATTTTGAACGATGATGTGGAAGATGAAGTCACTCTTGAAGCACCTGCAGTTCAACTTGAAGCTATAATTCAACCTGAAGTTGCAGCTCCAAATGCAACTATGATGAAGCGACCAAGAAGGCAACAACGACAACCTGTACACCTTCAAGATTACGAAGTACATCTTGATGATGAAGTTGATGACAATGGAGAATTGGTTAACTTTACTTTTCTTACAGATTCAGAACATGTGAGACTTGCAGATGTCATTCAACACCCCAAATGGCAAGAGGCTATGAATGAAGAATATGGCAGCTCACTGATCTTCCAAAAGGACACAAAGCAATTGATGTGAAGTTGGTGTACGAGATTAAAATGAAAGCAAATGCTGAGATTGATAGATACAAGGCAAGGTTGGTGGCAAAGGGATTCAAGCAAATAAAAGGCTATGATTACGAAGAAATATTTTCTCCTGTAGCTCGAATGGAAACAGTGACATTAATCATTACTTTAGCTGCACAAAGGTAATGGAAAATTCAGCAGATGGACATCAAGTCTGCGTTTCTAAACGACCCACTTGATGAAGATGTTTATATAAAGCAGTCGTCGGGTTTCATACAATCTGGCAAAGAGAAGAAGGTGTACAAACTAACTAAGGCTTTATATGGTCTTAAACAGGCACCAAGAGCTTGGAACAAAAGGATTGATTCATTTCTTCATGCCACTGGATTCAAAAAATGTGCATCAGATAATGGTCTTTATGTAAATACTAATGATTGTGGAAATTTGTTAATTTTATGTCTTTATGTTGATGATGTGATTTTTACAGGAAGTAATCTCAAAATGATTGGTGACTTCAAGCATATCATGATGAAGGAATTTGAGATGACTGATCTCGGTCTGATGTCCTACTTTTTAAGCATTGAAGTCATCCAAGAAGACGATGGAATCTTCATTCATTAGAGGAAATTTGTTGTTGAGTTTTTAAAGATATTTAAGATGGAGGATTCAAACTTAGTTAAGACTCCAATTGAAACTGGAATTAAGCTTACGAAGGAAGGTGATAGGCGAACTGTAGATGCAACATACTTTAAGCAGATTGTTGGGAGCCTTAGATATCTCACGTGTACTAGACCCAACATATGTTATGTTGTGGGATTGGTCAGTCGATACATGGAGTCACCTCGACAAGTTTATTTACAAGATGTAAAGAGAATTATGTGTTACATCAAAGGTACTACAACTTTTGGTCTATTTTACTCTTCATCTAAGAAGATTGAGATCGTCGGATACTCATATAGTAATTGGGGTGGAGATTCAGACGAGAGGAAGAGCACAAGTGGTCATTGTTTTATGATCGGTAAGATTGTTTGCTTGTGGTCAACAAAGAAACAGTCAATTGTTCATTATCTACTTGTGAAGTTGAGTATGTAGCAACAACAATAAGTTTGACTCAGAAATATCATAACTCAAATTGGTTTTAATCTAGATGTTCCAATCAAGATCTATGTTGAGAATGTCTCTGCAATTAATCTTGCAAAGAATCCGGTTTTTCATCAAAGAAGTAAACAAATTGATATTCGATATCACTTCCTGCGAGACCAAGTTGGGAAGAACATGATCAAATTGGAATACTGTAGATCAGATTGCAGATATTCTCACTAAGCCATTGAAGATCGATGCTTTCATCCAGTTAAGAGAGATATCTGTTGGGCATGAAGGTTGTTCCAAATCAGAATAAAGGGAGGATGTTGGTTATTAATTCAAATTTTATTAGTCTTAAATTATTTACCGTTAGCATTGCATTAGTGGTAAGTTTAAAGGGTTGTTAGTATTCCTATTTTATAACTTCAAGTAATTGTAATTTTATTATATATATTATTGAAGTAAATCAAAATGAATGTATCAATTCAACAGTTTTACAATTTCGTGTAATTACATTCAATCAGTTTCTACAACATTTTGTCTTCTCTTATTTTCTTTAATTAGTTTGAAGATCTCCAACAAGTTAATTTTATTTTGCAAGTAAAAAATGCATAAATAGATATGGGAGATTTGCAATAAGCAATGTAAGAAGCATTAGAAAAGCAAGTGTTTGCAGATGAGGTGAGGCCAATTCGTCTATCTACTTGACATGTGACCTGAACTTGAAAATGTGAGAGTCCCTTTCTATATGAAACATATCATACGTGGACAAGACAAGTGAGTGAATGGGATTTGTGTTTAAAGGGCAACAATGTCACATGCTTGATGCTTCATTCACGTCTTCTCATGTCCATACTCTATCATTGCCAAACCTTTACTTCAATATCCTTATTATATGTTTGGCTGAGGTTTTCTTTGTGCATCAAACTTAACCACTTTCACCAACTCAAAATCTTCAATTCAATTCTTTTGGTTTTCTCATCTTCATGGGTCTGCCACGTGAAGCTTAGCTGGTGAAAGTGCCATGTTATGCACTTGAAACAAAATGCTTGGTTCTAAATTTTTATTTTTCAAACACCCACTTCACTTATGCAATAACCTTGTATGATTTTCAACGACAAAAAGCAAACTTTGACAAATTAAGAACACTAACACCAAATTTTACCTGCAGTCGGCACCATAGAATAAATAAAAGTAGTCAATAAACACGTGAAATTCAGTGGGTTGATGTGTGCAAAATGCCAAAACTGACGTGGTTAATTTGAAAAACGCGTGGATAATGACTGAGACAGGAGTAACCTAACACTATATAATGAAATCATGACCTAGCTAGATCATGATTTGTAACTATAACTATAACTAAAATACACCACCAACATTGTTAAAGTGCTTATCCACCGGATTCAAACTTCTTCTGCTACCATCTAAAGCATAATTGTGACTGTCCCATGTCAACATACATAAAACCATGTTCTTGTTTTTCTGTTCTTCGTGGTTGTCCATTACTTCATAAGCTCTACAATGGAAACACAATGGTTTCCATCAAACTCTTAGCCATAATGCGGTCCACATTGATTGGGTTAAAAGTCATCTGAAAGAGGAATAGTTAATAATATCCCGTGTGAACAAATGAAGTTTTTGTATTTTATTTTCCGCTGTTGATGCTTTATTTTAAAAGATGATAATCAATAATAAAAAAAATCTAATATAAACATGATAACTTGATAAAGCTTATCAAGAAAATAAGTATAAGATGACTTCGGTGCTTTTTCTTGGGTTTTCTATAGTTGAATATATTTTAAAGTTGAAACTGTTATCAACAATTTGGTTTTTTATTCGCTTACATGCGGTGTAAAGTGTGGATAAGATTTCTTTCTACTTTTCAACTTTTTCCCTTTGCATGCACCCTTCATTCTGTGATAAAGATTTGAATCAGCATCTGATCAGCATGTTTGTTGGGAAAGTGATTAAGTATAATAATAGAGTATTAATAACATAAAAGAAAAATACAATGATTCTACTTTATATCTATATTTTTATTTATGAGAAGAGAGAACTCCAACATTGAAGATGGATGCAGACTAAACCCAGAGGAATATATGTAATGGAACTGTAAGAAAAAGGTATACTAGAAAATATTTTAATTTATGCAAAAAGAAATTAAAACAAACAATATACAAAAGCAGAACCAACAAAGGAAATAAAGGATGAAAAAGCAATCAGACATAGAAAAAGTAGCATCCATCGAATTGCTTTTATAACCTTGGAAAATATGCATGATATCACCAATTCTTTAAAGTTTCTTTTGTATCTCATTTTTTAAAAATTTATTATAAATTTTTATTTTAAATAATATTTTAGGAGTCAGATTTCGTTTTTATTTTCTGCATGGCAAAATCCAGCACCCCTTTGAGTTATCAACTAACGCCACATTTGTATAGAAAAATTAATCATACATAAAATGATTTCTTCCAGTTAAAATATGGCAAACAGATTATATTTGATGAAAAAGTGAATCAGTCAAAGTTTTCATAAGAATCAAACGTAGATGCACGCTTTGCTGGTATAAATACAGATCAATGTGCATGCATTATAAACTTTAACAACAGTAATTCCATTTATATGCAAAATCCTGCAATAAAGCAAGGGAACGACAAAAGCTTATTATAGAGAAAAAGGAGTTTGAGATTAGCATTGTGAATGCTTTTTACTTGGGGGTACGTGCAATTAATCTTAGCATATGAGATGCATAATTCATGAAAGATGATGTATATCGTGATAAGATATTGACAGATTGTGGTCGTGAGAAACTTCGGACTCAACTAATAATAGCAAGTAGCACATTATTCTATGTGAGTTGGTAAAACAGTGTAACATGAGAGAAAGAAAACAGATTTCAGGCAGTGGCGTAGGTACAGCAATAAGCTGTTTTTGTAAGTTTTTTTTTATATGAAAATGAAATGCATAGGAAACAAGTTGGGGAATGGGGATAACCCTGAGTAGTTGGAATTGGAACAGAACATTGTCAACTACTTAGGATAAAAATGAGGATGTGTGGTGGGGTTGATATATACCACTCATATTGTGGGCTTGCTTGTTTGTTTCAGAACTTGTTTCGGAGACCAAGTCGATGTGGCAAAACAACTTTTTTCATTGAGCCCATAATTAAATGCAAAAAGCCCATACACTGAAAGCATAGGAGCTTTTGGAAAGTTGATGATTTGGCTAATGATCTTATCCATTTATAACCACTGTCAAATTTTGATTACACCTCTTTGAACTGCACTGTAAGGATAAGTCAAACGTGGAAAGGGTCTGTTTGAAAATGTTTGGTTGGGCCTTTCTCGGACCAAAGAAACACCAAGATAGAACAAGAACCTTCTCCCAACGTCACAAGCGTTAATAACTTCAACAAGACATTGGCAGTGAAGATGGTAAAGTTCTTACAGATTGGTTAAATGTGTTGCCACAAGGCAAATTTTGTATTGTTGTCTTTCCTACAATTCTTAACAGAAAAACTAGTATGTAATTATTTGTTTCTAATATTTAAAACTTACAATGTATTTACAAAAGTGTTAAAAAGGTTTAAACTGCTAGTTGAAGATGTCGTGCAATTTTTTGTGGGTGTAGATGTAGGTGGTGTAATTGTAAAATATACTTGAATACCTAAGTCGGTATTCACTACAAGATAGTTAAATATAATAAATATTATTTAATAAGTATATTTATTTTAATTAGTGTGTCTATTTATATAGTCATAATATTGGATCACTTTAAAGTGAATTTTTATATAATAATTACGTTAATCATTTTGTTAAAAAATGTTTGTGGAGGCTATGTCCGAGGAGTACTCTCTCATAACCGTATGCTACAAATTCTAATTTTAAAATTTGCAGTATGAATTATAAATTTGTTTGATTTGAGAATTATTTTAAAGTAAGTTTTAAACAAAATTTGGAATATTTTTAGTTGTTATTGAAAACCTTAATTAGTCTTGCCTTTTCCATAAGATGTTAAAAGATTGGACATATTGTGGTTTCCTAAAAAGATGAAAGTAAGAAAAGAGTGAAAAGAACAGTACATGATATCATACATATGTGTGGTGTTGAAAGTTGAAAAAACGATGGTTAAACTGAAGTGAGCATAAGGGAGCGAAAAGTAGACATAGATGCTGACACTGAAGGAACGCTTTGTTATGCAGATCCCATAAAGATATTCATTATATCATATCATATAGTAATAATTTAAAAATAGCTTGATTATGAAATTATAGGTAACGCGCAAATTGGGGAGCCAATATCTTAACCGCCATTCATTATTGGATTTCATTGTTCTTTTCACTAATTCAATCAATTCCAGACATTTCCTATGCCAAATGAATGACTGAATACTATTTTTTTTTTTATTTCTCAAACACTTTTACATTATTATGTTTCGGAGGAGAGATTGTGTATCATAAAAAATGTTTTTATCATAAAAAAATATCTTATTATTGAGTTAAGTCGTTTCAATCATTAAGCGATCAAATATGTTCAGAGTTATGCTAAATTAATCCAATATAAGCATCACGTATTACAAAATTTGCCCATCCTTCATGAATAACAAAACAGAACATATATAGTAAAACGAATAAAATCATTTTCATAATGAAAACAAAATCATTTCATGGGATTTCTCTTGAAAAATAGAATATCTAAATTTTTTTTACACTACGTTGATTTTGATTGAAGGGAAAAAAATCTTAAAACCAAACACATTTTCATAAAAAAATGGATTGATATCTAAATTTTGTTATCACATAAACCTTAAATTCCTTCTACATTAATACTTTGTTTAGATTAGAGAGTGAATTATCTTTAAAAAAAATAGTTCATAATCCATTATAGCAAAATATTATCTTTGAAAAAGAGTTCATAATCGATTATGATAAAATGGTAATCAATTATCCTTGGAAACATAGTTCATAATCGATTATGGCAAGATGTTAATAGACTATCCTTGAAAATAGTCCATAATCGATTAAAGCTCCCTTGTAAACCTGTAACCACTGGTGCAGAAATGGTAAAAACGACGATCATTTTAGTCTTAAAACGATAGCTTTCTAACTATTGTTTTTTAAAGCGTAGTCCATTCTCTTCAAGCAAAGAAGACAACTATTTAGTCGTCCATGTTAAAAATCGTCGTTTTATACCTCCCTAATCTCAGTATACATGGTGCCCTAATCTCAACAACGATGGTGGTGAAGAGCAGTAACGACGAAAGGCAGCTAAAAATGACGAAGAACCAATGGAGGCATAGAAAACAACCAATGAAGACAATGGTGGTGGAAGGCAAAGAAAACTTTCACCAACAATGGAGGACAAAAACGAATAAGAGAAACAAAAGAAGAAACAAATAAACAATGATGAGTGAATGAAAGAAACTTACACAATGGCAAAAAGCTCGAAGATGAAGAAGAAGCAAAGAGAGCACGAAGCAAAGAAGGAAAACAAAGTGTGAGAAGACAAAGAAAATACGAAAACGTAAGTGTTACGAATTAGGGTAATAAAATGAGTGTAAAACGGCGGCTATGAGGTAAATCCGCCGTTTTAGACCAAAGCACTTAGTCTACAAAAGCAGCTATGAGTGGTAGTCGTTGTCTTATCATAGCCGCTGTTTTAGACTCGCTTTAATTTCAAAAATGTCATCGTGTTTTGATAGACAACGTTTGGCAGTAGAAATGTTGTGAATGTATTGTTGTAAATAAACCTTTTTGCACTAATGAATAATCGATTATGTGTGTAATTATTTTCACGAAATCGATTTCCAACCATTCTTAATCGATTTCCATGCTTAATATTCATCAAATTTTAATCCATTTTTACTAATCTTTACTTTGTTCTGCATGCATGTCCATGATGCTCTCATGCTTAGTTAAAAAGTGAAGGATAAAAGTGTAAAAGACATATAGTTCATGTGACCTTCACATTTCTACTTCCATATGCGAGAAACAATTTAAATACTTTTCTGCTGTTCCACACTCACATTTTAACTTGAATCGTTGAATACAAACAACACTCATTAGTACATTTTTGTCCTCATCTAATGTCTAATGTCTGGTGTTCATCCTTATATAAGCAAACACAACATATGTGTGATTAGATACGCTTGCGTAACAAGAAGCATTGCAAGTGGGAACGGAGTTTCCAAATTTGGAAGAGAGGATGGGATCGAATTGGGTGAGTTTGTCTTGGATGCAAAATCCCTCATTAGTGTGAAAGGTTGACGAGAGAGATTTGGATGGCTCACATGTCTAATTGTAGTATTTTCACACCCTCCCACGGTACTATATATCCAGAATCTATTAGAATCTAACTTTTTAAAGCTTGAAAGTGCAACTTCATCATCATAACAAAAGCAACTTCCCTAAATCTTTATACTTACTACTAGTTGAAAAAAAAAATCCATACACAAGGAAGTTACTTTTTCTTTTTTCACGTTGGGTTGCAAGTTGCATTTGTTTATTTGTGAGCAGAAGCTGACCAGAGGGTGATTAAGCATGGCAGCTGATGCAATAAAGTCTAGTAGATGACTGTGATGGCGAAGTCTCCAACCTGGAAATCACAGCTACAATATATTCTTTCTTATAATCAATTATTTGAATATTATATTTGATATATAATCTTATAAATTAAAAAGTTAAAAGAATAAAGTCAAAATTGATAACCTTTAAATTCATCCTCAAACACAACCTACTTTGAATTGCTTTTTTAGAAACAAACTTATAAGCAAATAATGAGGTTTAAATAAAATCAATTTTTTTAACAAGATAAAATAAAACGGTATACTTTAATTTTTAAAAATCTGACTTTAACAAAAATTGAAGAGGATCATAATTTTAATTTATTTTTCATCGGATGCAATAATGCGACATAGCTGTCGACGAGATCTTCAACTTGCTGAATATCACGACAAAAGGGGAGGTTAATTCGCGTTGTCTGCAACTGATAATGTCAATGGGAATGGCCAAAATTTTGGGAGGGAGATGAAGCTATTCATAAGCCATTCGTCAGTGTTATAAAAATATGTTTGAACAAGTAAATTAATTGTCATATTCGTTCATAAATTATGCAAGGAAATAATTTGAGTGGCGGCACACACGCCTGAACATTAACATCAAAAACATCATGAATGTGTTGGTGTTTGTTCTTATGCATTATTTTATTATCTATTATTTTGTAATTGTAAAAAAGCAACCATTTTTATACATTATTTTCTTTGAAATACTGAAACTACAAACTGTAAAAGGATTGGTACTTGATGACGAGGGGCCGTTTATAATATATTGTTTTGTTTTTATCTTTAATTAAAACTTCATTTTGGTTTAACATTTTGTGTTTATAAATTCTTCAAACTTTTTAAACAATTTATAACAGGAATTTTTTTATCATCTGAAATCTAGCACGTAAGCTTGTGTGGAGAAGAATTGAAGTAAAATATATATAGTTGAGATCCCATTATAATAATATAATAATATTTTTAATTAAAAAATATATTAAATATAATTAAAATATTAATTTAATAGTTTGTAATAAGTAGTTTTACAGTCAAAATTGAAATGCAGAACCCAACCGCCAATAAACTGAAAGCCGAACAAACACATTAAAGTAATTAACCTATAGATGTGGATGCCACATTCCAATATTCTTAAATCAATTAAGAATTGAAAAAGTAGGTGAAACGCACACAAATCTATCTGGCGCCATTAGCGAGTAAACATCAAAACAACACGTCCAGAAAATCAAAATTGAACCACTCCTTGTTCACATTTACACTTGGATGATGATGGTTCTGATATTTTATTAATAAAAAATGTGACAGTGTTCGCAGGATGTCCTCCTGTGTCTTTGTCCCTGGAGGAAGAGGAGGATGGAAATGATCATTCCTACTCCAAACAAGTGCTTCCTTAAGACATGATCAATAATGTTTGGTTGTACTAGTTGAGAGGTTCCAATCTTTGCATAGATTCTCACTGCGCATCTCTTAAAGCACAAGTTGCCACTTTCATTCCGTAGAATATCATGCAAGTGGCCATTTGCATATAAAAATAGAAAACCATTGCCCACCAAATTCACCACCCATTTATTACGACACTGCCAGTGAAAGGCCACCAAATTGAGCTGCCACAAACACCACAAAAGCACAAAGAATCACCGCCATAACACTGTTGTATCTTCCGTCTAAATCTGCTCCAGAGGTTTCCACCGCCATTGGGTTCCCCGATTTTATCGAACTGCATTCAAATTCAAACACCCAGTTTAATAATAATTAAACATTACATCGCAAAATTTCATAAGATACCATACACCAAAATTGTTGTTGATGCTCCATTTGGACGGTGCAATCAAATTAAAACACGACATTTGAAAACAAGGGAGAAAAACGTGACAACCATGTTTATGGTGATACCGCACCCAAAACTGGTCCCCTAATTGACATTCGACAAAACTTAATTTTCCTCAGAACAATTTCAACGCCAGTAATCAACGCTCCTCTGTTCTGAGAACACGTTTTAACAGCTAGGAGTTTCCGTATATTAGTTAATTAATCATCATCGATTTTTTGAAGAATAAAAAATTGCGTCAGCTATGGAAAAAGCGAGAATTAAAAAATAACAATAAAATAAAATGACCTTGTGGAGGGTTGCGGGCAGAAAGTGATGGTATAATCAGCAGAGGCGCAAGTAAAGGTGCTGGAGCCATCGTCGTAAGCGTAGCTATAAGCGCGTGGGCACGCGCTCTTGAAGAACTGCGAGTAGGAACTGGGTTTGCATGTGTCAGGTGTCGCGTAAGCACCACTGCAGCAATACTGTGGATCATCGAAAGCTTCGCACGCGCTTCTACACGCCACGCCCTCACCGCTGCTCGTCACTTTGAGCTCCGAGGGGCACGGCGTGTTCAGGTCCACCACGCACCCCGTTGCGGTGCAGTTTCCGCCGCCGGTTGCGCCCTGGGGCTCCACGATCATTGGCAGGTTGTAACCGTCGACCAGGCTCACGTCGAAGAAATCCAGCCCGCCGGCTCCGTTCAGCGTGAACTCTGCAAGCGTGGCCGGCGGGGCGGCGTTACCTCCGGCGCATTCCACGGCGGAGCCACAGTCGCCGGTGACGCAGGAGAATTTCCCGGCAGCGTCTTGTGAGCAGAGGGTCCGCCCCCAGAGGCGGCCGGACCAGGCGGGTGGCACGCCGACAACGTTGGACTCGCCGGGCTGTAAAACAAAGCCGGTGGTGGAGAGCGGCGAGATTCCGGCGCTGGATAATATGCCGGGCCACACAGTGTAGCTGCACTTGTTGACAATGGTGAATGTCGCTGAATACGAACCTGTCCATGGTTAAACACAACAACGGTCAAACAAAACAAGTTTTTGACAGTTAATACAAGTAGTAGTTAACACAACACAACAAAAAACATTTATTTTTAAATACTTAATGTCTGTTTTTCAAACCAAAAAACATCTGCATGCTCATGTGCTCCATAATAATGTCAAACATTTTGAGAACATGAAAGATGTTACGTTGGTGTGAGTGGTTACCTGCTATGAATTGGAAGAGACATAGTGAGAGGAGAGTGGTGGAGAATTGAGTTGAAGGGGCCATGGTTGAAAGTTGGGGAATGAATATAGGAAAGGATGGAAAATAATCAATATTCGAATTCCTTGTTGGATGGTTTTGGAGAGAAGTGTTGTGGAGAAGTAATATATATAGTGGTTTTGATGTGGGCATTTGAGTTTAGGGTTATGGGTGTGGGACCAAGTCTAGCAGTGCACATGCATGCATAAACCGCCAATGTGGAGGTCGGCAATGTCTGGTTTATTGGTGACGATTTCACATAGGTCCTAGATTAAAGGAACCTTAATATATATATAAGTATATAAAATGACAAAACATAGAGATGGAGGGTCTGGGAAGGAATCAAAAACAGTGCTTGAATTGAAGCTGAAAAAGGACGGCTACGGATTTACATATTTAGAGCCAAAAATATGAATAGTGATATAAAGAACCTTTGATACTCGTGCACTTGAAGCCATTATCATTTTCAACTAACGAGGGATTGAGGTTGTTTTAGTGCAGGTCAAGTGGATGACTGAAAGGTCAAATATAAGACAGTAGAAGTACTTATTCCATGTGATTTTTGTCCCTTCATCAATCTCATTCACATCACATGGACCATCCTTCACATGCTCACATGCATTCTGCCTTCTATTTTTACAATCACTACAGTTGTTCCATAACTTATTCTTTCTCTATTGCTGCATAATACTTGATAATGGCTTCCTTGTTTATTGTGATACCATAATTGCTAAGACAATTTCTTTCTCTTAAAAAATTTCTGTTTGCAATCTCAAAACCAAAGCCACACTTCTACTGATAAATATTTAAAAGCATGTGAAAAAAATAAAACAAAAATACCCGTACAAATCAATCTATTATAAATCTCACCGTCCTTTTGAATGAGTAATATTAAATTATTATAGAGTTTTGTTATAAAAAATTGTAATTTGTCTGTTCTGGCCTCTTCTCTCTGTATTGGACTTGCACTGGAACAAGGCCCAAAAAAAATCTGAAAAAGGTAGTTGAAGAACACCACAATGCAGTATGAGCCCATATCACGCAATAACAAACCAGTAAACCATTGGAACGTGGCATTGAAAGCCCGCTTCATTCAAAACGAAACAAAGTATGATACATGCGGAAATTTTACCAAATATATCTAACCAATGATCTCCTTTGTGAGAGCCGAAAATACTGAAAAATTGAAACCACTAAAAGACAATTTTCGTTTCAAGTTGTTTTGAAATTTGTGTCTCAACCAAAAGAAGAAAACAAAATCTCGAGTGTGTCAGAAGACTGACAGCACATAGCAGAGATTCATGGTGCATTTGTGTTTCAGAGCCAACTAAAAACAAAATAGAGATGTAACATTCACAAAGATGCAAGTAACCAAGTTGGTTGCATTTTAATTGAAGTGGCTACTCCACAGTTATGTGCCCTGTGAATTGATGAAAGGTCAACAACCTTAACAGTCCAGTATTACGGCCTTTTCTGTGTCATGGGAATGTGTCCTAAGCTAGCATGAGTGATGACATAAGAAATATGACAGTCTTTGTTTTCAATTTATTTTATTATTAGTTGTTCATTTCATCCTCTAATAATATAGCAAAAGTTGGCAATAGATCAATCTACCACCACATTTACATTGATGTCATTGAACACACTATATTTTTCAATCAATCAATGAATTATAATAATTCTCAGTTCGTTTTTAGTCTACTTGTGTATTCAGATTGTCCCAAGCCGCAAATATGAGATAATGCATTCATTTCATAGCTATGTGCAGTGAACTTTATTTTTTGAAGCCCTACAATGTTCTTTTCGGAATTCTGATGACTGGGGTCAAGAACATTATCATTAATGAAAAACCAATCAATATATCACATCTCTTTTAAATGCCTTATCAGGAAAATCCTATACTGAAAAAGAGTACGAATATTTTGGTTGTTTGTACATTCAAAGAAGTAAATAATGTACGTGTAGAGTGAATGACTGAATTAGGTATAACTTTTAGAGGCATAAATACATGGCACCAGGGGTGCCCTACCCTTACAAGAAGACATGAAGTGCACTGAACTAGAAGCAGTATGCTCATAGAGTCATAGCACCAAACAATGCATCAGCACAAAAACAGAACAAAAAGATAAAACACCACACTGATACTTACATAAGTTCGTTTTACACATAAAAAAAATTACAAAACCAGAACTTCAGCAAAACATAATTTATGTTATTTGTTAGATAATGTTCAAAATAGACGAAAGAGAAAATCATATAAATGGATCCTATAGTATATTATGTATTATTAAAGTTTGTTTTGCACGTGTTTGAGGATATTTTACAAAATTATTTCGTCACTTGTTAATAAAGCATGATTCTAAAATGTAACAATGTGAAGCTACTTTTCATGCACTAATTACCTACTCTCAATTTGTTTGATTTGAGAAAAAGATTGAAGAAAGAGAAACATTTTATAATACTTTTTCATTTATTATTATTGTGGTTTTTTAATTTTATTTTATTTAAAATGTAATCTATAAGTTATACTTAATCAGGCTAAAATAATAAGGTTTACTTGTTTTAGTAATATTATATGATTGTTGTTGTTTACGAGGTTTGAGATACTCGTATTAAGAAACTCTTTTTAATATTTATTTTTAAAAAATTAGATCAATTTTAGATTTATCGGATAATTAATTCTATATAGATATGATTTCTTTATAACACAATAATTTCAATATTATGTTTAGAAATTTCCCGTAAGTCACTTTACATATTGTTGACTGTTAGAGAGTAGCATTTTTCCCCATGCCGTGATAAAATTAATTATTTATGTTCAAATTATTCCATTTATTTTTATTCATAATTATTAAAGTCTTTTTAGATGAATAGTTGTGACTTGTGAGCTTATGATAAATTTGAGAAAAAAAACATAAGATCCATAATAATGTTGATTTAATTTAAGAGATTTTGTTAAAAATGTTTTTTATGAAAAAAATATTATTTTAACTCAGATAATAGTTGTTGATGTTTATAGTAGAAAATCAACACACCATGAGTTTTACTAGAATAAAGTAAGCTGAACTTTATATAGTACGAATTATAGAAAAAAAAAGTATGGATAAAATTGAGATAATACAATTTATTTATGTCAATTGCTTTCGGTACCCAATTAATTGCTTCATGTAACCGATGAACTTTTTAAAATTCAATTTTACCCTTATCTTGAAAAGGGTGTAGAGTGCATAGAGAAACTTGATTTTCCTCTTCTCTTTGGTTGGTGTTGGTTTAAGCTGCGGAGGTGATTTTAGTTTGGTGGTGGACATGCTGTTTTAAGTATAATACAGATATTAATATCCAAAGTTAAGAATTCTAGAAAAACTTCTAAAGATATGCATCCGCAACACAAAGTTACACTTCCGGATAACCCACATCCAGAACAGCGAAAAAACTTCTAGACAGAGACATCCGCAACACAAACTCACACTTCTGGATAATTCACATCTGGAACAAAAACAAACAAAAAATAATTCCAGATAAAATTATCCGCAGCACATAAAGGTATTCCACATAAATATATCCGGAAGGCAATAGTAACGAGAAAACTCACTTTTTTGCGTGTCGTCTATTCTCCAGTAGCTTTGTTCTCTCTCGCCGTCCAACTTCGTCACAAACGATGCCGCCTCACTGACCATCACCACCACAATTGATGTCGTTGTTCGGTTGATCTTCGTCACTGGTAAGCACCGCTACTGAACGGAAAACGGCACAAAGAAAAAAGCGGCAGAAAGATTGAAAACGAAGGGGGCTGCAGTGAGTTGGGTGCAGGAAAAACTAAGGGAACTACAAAAAAAACCCTAATTTTCATTTCATTAAGGTTAGTTTAGTCTTTTCACATAAGCAATTGGGTGTCAATCACATTTGATTGGGTGCAGGGAGAATCTGCCTTTATTTATATGACTGTTTCTTCCTGCACCTCCATACCTTCTTCTCTCACCTCCATATATTTTCAAATTTCCAAAAATGCCCTTCTATACTATTCCGAATTAGGTAATCCGGAAGTCATTTTTTAAATTTGTAATTAGTTTCCGGATTACATAATCTGGAAGCCCTTTTTCATATGCATGATTAATTTTCGAATTACATAATCCAGAAGTCTTATTTAGCTTCCGGATTATGTAATCCGGAAGTCTTTTTTCAAATGAGTTTCCAGATTACATAATCCAGAAACTACTATATGGGGTGACATAAGAAGGATAAAAATGTATTTTCATGTTGTGTATGGAGGTGGCAGAAGAAGATATGGAGGTGCAGGAAGAAACAGTCTATTTATATATCACTAAAGTCCCCAACCCATTCTCAGTCCTGCACCAAACAAAAAATTAATAGCCCATGACAATTTACTATTTACACCAACCCGTTTTCCCCTTTGCACTGTTTCCAATATTTTTTTAATTGTTTGATAAACACCATTAATTCTATTTTAATGAATCCATGAATGTGATATTAAGATCTACAAAAGATGTACAAATATGCCAAATCTCACATATAGTCTATTGTTTAGTCATCAGTACAAATGATCAAACCTTTTCTTAACACTACATATTATTATCTTATTTATGTGTAATTCATTTTCATATTTAAAATTTGGTTTCGTCGATATTTTCTTTCTTAAATGTCATTGTTGATATTTTTCTTAAATAAATATTCACAAAGAATTTATTATTTGATAAAATGTACTTTTAAGGAATTTAATTTCCATAAGATCAATGTGCCGAGGTGAATGGAAGATGAGTATTTTGAGAGTATAAAAAGAATGGGGGTGAAGAGAAAAAAAAAGATTATGAATAAGATTGACCTAAATTAATTAAATTTCATATATTTTTTTATATATAAAACAAATGAAACTTCATTCTCCAAAAATATCTATTTTTAAAGATTGAAAATCGAACTAAAATGAAAAAGGATTCATTTCGCTTTGCCCTTCTACATAAAAACTTGCATCATAAATCATTTAAATAAAACTTTAAATCTGATCTTAAAATAATTATAAAAAAAATGTCACAATATTTTAATAGTATGATAAATTTTCGTATGTTAAAATAATTCGATTGTCAAAAAAACCAGTACAGAGAATAATTCATCTTCAAAAGCTCTATTTTAAAATTATGAATTAAGTTAAATAAGGTCTTAGCTATTGTTGATCTATACACCAAAGCATGAGTGTATTGAAATACTGCATCATGATCTGCATAATTAAATAATGTTTCGTTAAGGGGTTAGTTCCAGAAAAGCTATGCACTACAAAATCTTGACAAAAGAAAGATTTAGGAACTTTGTGAAGCGAAGTCGATTTCATATATATTGCATGATCCTCAAAATTATTTCATGCAATGAAGCTTGTTCATAAACATGGTAACAACAACATGATCCTCAAAATTATCTACAGAACACAGAACAGCAAAATAAATTTGCTGCTGCTCAAAGAGGGACATCACATCATATCTATGCAAGTGCAAGTGAACACAGATGATTCAGTATACTTCCACATTCCATTGTTCTGCCTTCTTCAATTGCCTCTTGTAGTCAATCCAATCGATACCTACATCAACAAAACCAACTCAACAACGCCAAGAAAGAAATTTCTCTAATTATGTGCTATCAGTGAATCAAACAGAACACTGAGTTAAAATACTGAACCATTTTCAATACAGTTCCATGTCATTTTTTGAGTTCATTTTGAACAAACCTTTTCTTGGTTACTTTTGATTCTAATTTAGTGCTGAAGTGAATTATGATGACACTTAACTATGACAAAAGGAAAGTGTTATATTACCATCTTTTGCTGCCAATGACACCATTATGTCATCGATTCCCTTTTCCATTCCTTTCAATCCACACATGTACACAAAAGTGTTATCTTTCTTCAGTAATTCCCATAACTCTTCTGCATATTGAGCCATTCTTGTTTGGATGTACATCTTTTCTCCCTTCTCGTTTGTTTGCTCTCTGCTCACAGCAAAGTCAAGTCTGAAGTTCTCGGGTGCTTTCTCCTTCATCTTTTCAAATTCCTGTTCCACATATCACCATATATGTGCAACAAAGATCTATAAGATTTCAGATTCCACACACCAAAATGATTGAAGATGAATAAAAACAATACTTTCATTCATCTCACCTCCTTATAAAGTAGTGAGCTGCTTGTGGGAACACCCAGGAAGAGCCATGCCAAACCATTGAACTACATACACCCCATCACTCGTCAAACATTGATCACGTACAAATACATTTTTTACAATACTAAACTCTTAACTAGTTTCTTATGCAGCAATTACGTGACTAAAAAAATTTGCCTCCTTTGAAAGATGAAATTTTGTATGGAGTTGCAATAAAAGAAAGCTCCTCACGGTTGTGGATTATGGTAACCTTCAATCTTTCAATACATAAATACTAAGTTTTTTACTTCGGAGTGTATTTTTTAGACGTGTCTGTAAAACAATCGAGGAAATTGAAATAAATAACTATACACATTCATATTCATAGATTCAAGAACACAATAAGTCTCCGTGTACACTTACCCTGTAATCATCATGCTTCTCGAAGAACATTTTCCATAAAAATGAGCGAAATGGGGCAATTCCAGTTCCAGTGGCCAACTAAGGAAAAAATTCATAAAGATCAATGCTAATGTTAAAAAGAAAAAATCATGCAAATTTCTGTTTAATAAATCTTTTTAGAAAATATATAAACATGACTTCTTCATATATTAAAATTAACTTGAATATGAAATAATCTGTAAACAAATTTGTATAGTTTTTCTCAAAAATTTCAAATATTCCTTTTTCTATTAAGATGAGGATGGTTAGATAGTGTGTACCATGACCACTGTGGCATTAGGATCTTTTGGCATAAGCATTTCTTTACCAATAGGTCCAGTAATCTTTACCTCGGCTCCTGGCTTTAAGTCGCCTGAGTAAGCATGACCACAAGTGAGTAAATATAATTTCAACTAAAAAGGAAAAAAAAAAACTCACATTGCTTGATTAAGTACATCTATTGAGAAATATAAATAACATTTACGAGCACTTCTTAATTTTATATACACAATTTAAAAGGAAAAAAAATCTCTGGATAACATAAAAATCCTATAAGGTCACAGCCTGTGACCTTATATATATATATATATATAACAAAAACTAAAGTCAGTAATTCTTACATAAGAAATTTGAGCAAACTCCCTTGACAAGTTCTCCATTTTCATTTGTGTACACAAGACGTTTCACGCATAAAGAAACCTGTTTGAAGGCAACATATACATCAGATGGCAAATAAGTTTAACTGCTATGCTGCTAATCTCAAATTCTTTTGGGGGGGAAATATGCAAGAGTCTGAAACACAGATCAACATTCAACTTTGACAAAAGCTTGATCAAAACTCACAGTTTTGGAATCTCCAAAATCACCAAGGGCACTGCTGGCAATAGAATACAATCTCAGTTTGTGAGGCTTGCCATTCTTGTCAACCCCATCAGCAATTATCCCGATTGATTGTCCTTCTCTGTAAGGAACTTCTCCTGAAACAACGGGAAGTTGTATAGTTTTAATAAAAACGGTGTTTTTTTACAGCAATATCCATGTTATGAATAGTGAAGGAAAAGGGTAAAATTTGAGAGAAAAGGTACCCTCAGTGCTGAAGACCATGTGCCAAGTTTCCCCAGGTGCATCATCCCCGGTGATCTTTGTGTTGAGAAGACACCTACCAATATAGGGGTCCTTGGGTTTGAACTTGTTCACGATCAGACCTTCATCTTGTTTCTTGAATTCCTTTTCAACCTTTGCAGGTGCCTCTGTGGTCACTTGGGCTCTGACCGAAACTACCCTTCCACTGACTGAAACATCTCTGTATTGTAACGAAAGCTGAGAAACAAAACAACCGGATCACACTCCAGTAACACTGCAGTGCTAAAACTGCAACCTTTTTCTTCAATACATGTCAGTGGAACGTACCTTCTTGAAGAGTATTCTATCTGGGGCAGTGACAGAGGTTCTGCTTGGAAGAGAGGTGGACTTAGAGGCGGGAAAGGAGACTGCAGCAGTTACCGCAGTAGCCATGTTGTAAAAACTAGAGACAGAGAAAGAGAGAGTGATGATATGGTGTGTGTGCAGTGAAGAATGAAAAGAAAAAGAATGAGTGAGGGTAGAGTAGTTATTTCAGGTTGCACAGAAGATTTTAAGATTGGGTGGATGACATTTGTAAGGCAATGCAGTGGCAGATGTGAGGATAAGTTTATTTGTGTTGTAATGCAATGTGTCACACTCGACCCTGCAAGGACCGTTTTACCCTTCACTCTCTTTCTCCACTGATATTATTTACATAAAACATGTGATTACATAATTTCATCACATCATTATATGCACAAGATAAAGAAAATCTCTTCATCAACCAGGGAAAGGAAAGAATCTTTCTTTTTATTTCACAAATTGCATTTTAGCATTTTTTTCCCTTTTTAAAGGTTGAATAGTTTTTTCCTCTGTTAAATTTTCTGAAATTAGTGATACTATTTTCAAAAGTCTTAATTTTATTTAAAATTAATAAATGTAGTTTCGTTTATTAATTTGGAGTTAAATAAACTTTTACATGACAAGTGAGACCATAGCTTTGAGGTGGATTTCACAATAAGGTTTCTAGTGGGATTTTTTTTTCTAACTCACAAAATCATTGAAAAAATATTTGAATGAAATCGATGTATTTAAATAGAAAAACTATAAATGTTTGTCTTGATCATTATCATAGAGAAAAAAAAAAATATTAAATTTTAAATTTAAGGAGATTTTCAGGTCACTTATGTTGTAAGAGTTGATTTGGAATCATGTTAAAGTTTGGATATGTGCTTGCTGAAGTTATCAATTGAATGTTTTTTAAGTTATCCTTGTTGGCTTCCTTTGAAATCTCAAAGGAGTGACCAATTGTTGAATGTCTTTATTCTAGTGATAATAAGTGAGGAAGAACTCATGAGCGGGTGATAGGGAGAGATTATAGAAAGTGTCATGTAAGTTTTAATGAATTTACTTATATATTCTATTTGAGGAGAAATTGTTAAATATATATATTAAAAAAATAAAGAATAGTAATGTTTTATTGTTGTTACATGTATAGAAAATTATTGAGAAGTGTTGAGCAAATGATAAGAGATGGGTCACTAAATTTTACATATAAAAGGAGCAAGCACACCTATATGAATTTATGAGTTGTTGAATTTTGTTTATTGTACCGTCCCGTCCCCGGGCATTGACCAGGGTCAAAGTTAAACATATAGTGGGACCCATCAAGGGGGGTCCAGGGAGGAAAGTCAACGGGTTGACCGCTTGAGGCGTCGCCATGATGAGGCGTCGACAGGTTGAGGCGTCGCCAGGTTGAGGCATCGCCAGGATTAGGCGTCGCCAAGTTGAGGCGTCGCCGGGTTGAGACTTCGCCAGGTTGAGGCGTCAAGTTGAGACATCGACGGTGTCACCCCCCGATACCCGCGGGTAGGAAAGACCGTGGAGGGGGCGACACCACAAGGGGCCACGGTACGGACGAGGAGGCCTCGGGCCCCGATACCTCAGAACAGTAATAAAGAGAAGAGAAAGGTGGCTCCAGGGCCATAGTTCTAGTACCAATAGGGGGTAACCTGACTCGTGAAGTGCCCACGCCACCTCTAGGAAACCCCTGGGATAGATACGACCCAGGAGAGGGCCACGCCCAGGGGCGAACCATGTGCGTAGTACGAGAGGAAGGTAGATACACTCCCAGGGCGAGTGACTAGAGGCTGGGGCGCATGCGTTGGCACCAAGAAAGTCACCCCTTGCGCCAGATGCACTTTGAGGAAGGAAGACTTACACGCTGGAATATCCCTAAGTTGGGTTACAGCGCTGTAAGGCCTTCCACGTGGAATAGCGGTTAAGTCAGAAGGACACGTGGCAGTAAGCACTGAAACATCAAGGTGTATAAGCTTCTCTGAAAGTTTACTAAGGTACGATTTTACTCAGTTTACACTTTAAACGCTTTAAGCGCTTGTGAACACAAGATCTGACTCCCACTGGTCATCCGAGCCTTCCTCAACAACTGAATTTACTGACCTCACATACCTCTTGCGCTGAGAGGCAGTGGGCCCCCCTCCTGAGAAGCCACCAGAGATGGTGTGTACTTCTCCGTGGGTTGACATTTCATTCGCCTGATCTTCCTCTGGTACTGCCAAGGCCGCGGCCGTAGCAGACCCAGAAAGGTAATCCTTCAAAAACCCATTCTTCACAAGCTCATCCAGCTTATGGCCCAGCGCCAAACAATTATTGATGTGGTGCCCAAACGCCTCGTGGAACTCGCACCACGAATCCTTGTGAGGTCCTAGTACCTTGTCAGACTTCACCGGTGGCCTCAGCCTATCAGCTATGTTAGGCACAGCAATAAGATCCTTCAGCTCCACCACAAAATTGTGCCTTAACGACCTATTCCCTTCCCTCACTGGCCTGTTCCCCTCTGCTTGCCCCCTTGCCTGAGGCCTCCTTGCCTCGTATGGGCGTCTCCTTCCCTGATTCTTCCTTCCCGTCGTGGCCTCGTTGACCCTGGCGGGTTGTGCACGCGATGGTGCTCTCGGGCGTGCGGGTGCAACACTTGTGCGCTTCTCGCACACCTCGCCCTCAGTGGCGATGTGTTCCACAGCGCAACGCCTTATCTCAGCAAAGGTCTTGGGGCGGCTTCGTATGATCGACTCACAGAAAGGTCCAGGGCACATTCCTTTCCTGAACGCGTAGACGATTATAGGCTCCTCTATGGAGCCAACCTTCACCACCTGCGCCCCAAAGCGATTGATGTACTCCTTGAGGGTCTCACCTTGATACTGCTTTACATCAAACAAGTCGTACGAGACTGGTGGTGGAGTCCTGTTTGCTAGATACTGCTACCTGAACAGCTGCGAAAGCTGCGCGAAGGAGGTGATATGGCCATTCAGAAGGCTGATGAACCAGTCCATGGCCATCCCAGTCAAAGTGCTCATGAAGAGCTTGCATTTTATAGCGTCGGAGCCGCCTACCAGCATCATCTGCGTGTGGAACGCAGTGAGATGTGCTTCGGGGTCCTCCATCCCCGTGAAAGTCACCTTGGGCCCCACGAACGTGTTGGGGATCACCGTCTCCAGAATCGGCTGCGAGAACGGCGTAGAGAACTCCCTTGGTGTAGTGAAACACTCGGGCTCATCTACGTCACGTAGCCCTGAGTTGTTGCGCAACCCGCGGCGCAACTCCTCATTCGTGTGACAGAGCTCCTCATTTCTCACCTGAGACGCCGCGAGATTCGCCTGCATGCGCTCTTGCTCAACCCTCGACGCCGTCATTGCCTCCTGCAATCCCTCCATCATATCCATGACCTGCTGCATGGTCATGTCTCCGCTCTCAGCGCGCGTCGAACTTTCCCTCGTGGTCCTCATCTTCTGCGGTTTCTTGAAACTCTTCTAACTGTTGCGGCGGTTCTGTCAAACTCTCAGGTGGAAACGAACGAAAACAGAAACGATCGGTGAAAATCTGGTGAAACTCAAGAACGAACGGTTGAAACTTCAAGGAGATGAAGATAACGATGGGAACTCGAACTGGACTTCGCGCGATGATCTGTGGATCTTGGACGATTCTTGAAACCAAATCTCGAAAATTGCGACTGCAAAACCTCTCACACTTGCGGTGGGAGCTGATGTTTTAAATCGAGCCCCACGGTGGGCGCTAAATGTTCCCGTCGGTTGACCGGGAAAGTCTTCGTGCGTGGCTCTAACTCACGAGCTAGGGCACCTTCGTCTTCAACTCAGATCTCCACCTTCCTCCGCCGTGAGCACCTGAAATGAAGTGAACAAAGGGGCGCCCTCGCGGCCATTTGCACTCCGATGATCAAGTCAGCAAGCGAGAAACATCAAACACCTCCGTCTCGGAGCACCGTGAGTGGTGCTTTGAAGGTGGTAACTAACTTGTAACTCTCTCTCTAATCACTTGTACGTACTGTGAGTAAGCGAGCAAGCAACTAAAGTGTGTGTGAAATTGAGTCTCCCCGTCTCAAACGTCTAAAGCCTTTTTAAGCGTTTAAAGCGTTTTTAAGCGTTTAAGGCGTTTAAAGCATTTTAAAGCGTTTAAAGCGTTTAAGGCGTTTAAAACGTTTAAAGCGTTTAAAGCGTTTAAAGCGTTTAAAGCGTAAACTGAGTAAAAACGTACCTTAGTAAACTTTCAGAGAAGCTTATACACCTTGATGTTTCAGTGCTTACTGCCACGTGTCCTTCTAACTTAACCGCTATTCCACGTGGAAGGCCTTACAGCGTTGTAACCCAACTTAGGGATATTCCAGCGTGTAAGTCTTCCTTCCTCGAAGTGCATCTGGCGCAAGGGGTGACTTTCTTGGTGCCAACTCATGCGCCCCAGCCTCTAATCACTCGCCTTGGGAGTGTATCTACCTTCCTCTCGTACTACGCACATGGTTCGCCCCTGGGCGTGGCCCTCTCCTGGGTCGTATCTATCCCAGGGGTTTCCCAGAGGTGGCGTGGACACTTCACGAGTCAGGTTACCCCCTACTGGTACTAGAACTATGGCCCTGGAACCACCTTTCTCTTCTCTTCATTACTGTTCTGAGGTACCGGGGCCCGAGGCCTCCTCGTCCGTACCGTGGCCCCTTGTGGTGTCGCCCCGTCCACAGTCTTTCCTACCCGCAGGTATCGGGGGTGACACCGTCGATGTCTCAACTTGGCGATGCCTCATCCTGACGAAGTCTGAACCCGGTGACGTCTCAACCCGGCGACGCCTCAACCTGGCGACGCCTCATCCTGGCGACGCCTCAACCTGGCAATGCCTCAGCGTGTCGATGCCTCATCCTGGCGACGCCTCAAGCGGTCAACCTGTTGAATTTCCTCCCTGGGCCCCCCTTGATGGGTCCCACTATATGTTTGACTTTGACCCTGGTCAACGCCCGGGGACGGGACGGTACATTTATTATGTTTGTTATATCTGGTTTGTAAGCATGTATCTGGCTGGGATAACTTCCATAACAACAAAATTAATATGTGTAATATTTCCTGTATTTCTATGTAGATTAGTTAGGAATATGTAAATATTTTTGTTAGGTTTGGTTCTTGTATAAGGGTTGGAACACCCCTGAAGTGTTCCTTTTAATTTTATTTATTCATAGTAGATTTTTTTTTATAAAAAATAAAAAAAAAACACCTTTAATTCAATCTGTTTTGTCATAATTTTAAGGAATTAGTTTGTATTATAACTTATGGAGATAACACATTCCATTTTAGTGTTATTCTTTTTCGCAATGATTAACTTATATTGTTGCATTTATTTTATTCTTAATGTTAGTGAAAGGTTTAACTATGTGTGTTGAGATAGTTTATCACATCTCCTCTTACAACTTTGTGTTCCAATCAATAATTGACCTAAAACATTGACTATTGTTGTATATGCTATTTCCTACCAAAAAAATTTCATAAAGGGAAAAAACATTATTGTGTTTCCAAGGATTCAATATGATTGTTTATATTATATTTACTAAATGTTTAAATTTTTATAAAATTCAAATAAATAACTAAATATCCAAATCTAAATATTTGGTTTGGATTTTAAATCTAAATTCATAGTTTTAAAAAAAAATATAATTGTACTGTCCTGGTAGTCGGGAGTGATGACGTGGCATCCCGCTACAGTATAGGCGTGTTGGCAAGGCGCCAGGCTGGCAGAAGGGAAGGAAGTCGGGGGGCTCGTGAAGCCGCCAGTTATTAAGTTGGCGTGTTCCGATCTCCAGCATATCAGAATAGGCGAT
>Ga0123342_1002864_pt1 | contig 28337 bp, 11 predicted proteins | sample Turbeawhitnodule_FD_89960 | JGI IMG/M metagenome (GOLD analysis project Ga0123342, IMG submission 89960) | Root nodule microbial communities of legume samples collected from Mexico - Turtle bean Mexico white nodule | ecosystem: Host-associated > Plants > Roots > Nodule | place: Mexico: Nepantla... | reverse complement strand
AGTCATTTAATACAGTTTCTGTTTCGAGCGTTTAAGGTACTATAAAGGCTCCCAAGCGTTTCAACGTCTTAAATGCGCTACGTTTTCTAATTAGACGCGCTAATTAAATGCGTTACGTTTTATAATTAAAAGCGCTTTAAATGCTAGGGTAGTTTAAATAGCACCGAGAATGTTGGGAACGGGGTGGGAACTTTTGGCAAATTTCCCAGAAACTCTCTAGTTGCTTGCTCGAGCCTTGAGGTTACGCACAAGGGACTAGGGAAAGATCTTTGTTAGAAGGAGAAATACACACTAGACACAGTTTCCTTTTGACCACCTTCAGAGTGCCATACGCGGTGCTCCGATACGGAGGTGCTTAGTTTTTTTGGTGTTTCTTGCTGGCTGACTTGAGCGTCGGAGTGCAAACGGTCGCTAGGGCGCCCTTTTTGTCCTTCTTTGCAGGAATCCGCAGGTAACCAGTGGGAAGGAGTCCCTAGCTGACGGTTGAGGCCGCGCACGAAGACGTCCCAGGTCAACCGAACGGAACAGTTAGAATACTTGGAGAACCTGCAGAGGTTGAGAATATTAGGTAAACATGCAGAGATGTAGAATACTAGTATACATAGAAAGGTGGAGAATACTTGGTGAAAGGCTCTTAAGTGGGTTACTAAAGGGGACTAGACGTAGCCCTTGTTGGTGGGTGAACCAGTAAAAAATTTGGTGTATCTTTCTTATATTAGTTGATTTAGTAGACTCACACATTGAGTTATTAGTTTCACTTTGATTAGGATTTTGATTAAAAAATAACGTGATGACTCAGTGAGGATTGTCACTGGACGCGAACTTAACCAAGTGGTTAAGTAAGTGTCAAGGTTCTCTTCAAAGAGCAAAGGGAAAAGGACTCACACAAGGAATAAGAATGCAAGCAAAAATTAAGAAATTAAAAGACACTAGAATAGGAGTTAGGCAAAAATGAAAGAGTTGGATTTAGAGATTAAGGAAGAAGAACTTAAATGGTTGAAGACTTTCATGGAGGTGGAAGGATTGAGTAGTCACGCCACTTGAAGGAGGAGGAACCCAAGATAAGTGATTATTGGAGTTGCCACTTAAAGCATCTTTACCAAGATAAAACTCAGAGAAAAACTAGACACTCGAAAATTCACTCAAGCAGAGTTTCTTTATTCAAAATGTGTTGTGAATTACAACCACCTATTGCCAAAATTCAAACCCATTTAAAAGGATCGAAATCCTTCCCAAGATATCATCAACATATTCATCTTCTTTCAACGTGAAGGATCCATACTGACGTGAGGATTGCAACTTTTCATACCTAAACATCTTTATTTCCCTCATAGTTGATTCTTAACGAGTCTCAGATCTCATTATTAGTCTTCAACCTACAAACCTTTTTTACATTCATTTTTAGAAAAAAGTGCAAAATGAATTGTACCTATCCTCGGTTGATGATCTGGCACAATTGGTAATGTGTGGACTTAACATACATTTTCATCATGTCTTCTAGTATAAAAGTTTCATCGATGAAGGTTGGAGGCCTTGTAAGGGACGTTCCTTTTATGATAAGATGTTGTTCGGTTCCTACCATGTGATGGATATTTTCTTTTAGATTATGAATCACTCAATCCTTTATATGCTTAGCTCTGATACCAAGTGTGAAAACATGTCAAAAACACAAGAAGAGAGGGTTGAATTGTGTTTTTAAACGTTTTTTAGATTTTTACAAGATATCGCCTAATGATGTGTATTCAGACAATAATTTTACTTAACATATTATCTATTAAAAGCTTTTAAAAAATTTAGTTGATAAAACTCTCCTTTTTTTAGTTAGTGTAATATAATAATATGCAATGAACAAAGATTAAAGAAAGAAAGATTTATGTTGTGGTTTTTGTACTGGTTCATATAATAGCATATACTATGTTTAGTTCTCAATCAATTGATTGAGTTTTATTACATAAACTAGCAAATTACAAACATGACTATTATTTGGAACTTATCATTCCTTTGATAAAACTAACTCGAGAAGTTTTTGGAACGCAATCACTCATGTGTAATAACTTGTGTATTTTTTTATAATGCAACCACTCATGGCTAAAAATCCTAATATTATTCCTATCTCAATCACTCCTGACTTACCCATTGTGTATACACAAAATATAAACCAATTTTTTCGTTTAGTTAACTGATAGAAATATCGGTAGAGAACCTGAAAATAATAGACAAAGCAGCAATTATGAGAGAGAGAGAGAGAGAGAGAGAAATTTGCACAGATGATTTATACTAGTTGACTCTTACAACGAGAGCAACATCCTGTCCTTAGTTAATCACTAAGAATCCACTAAACCAAACAAAATTTTTACGAAAGATACAATCAAGACTATAGATCTTGAACCCTACAAGAACACACATCCTTAACCACTGATAGAATACAAAGAAAGAAATCAAGTTTGGGATTTTACAAATGAATCACAGAAAAAATTCAAAACCCATAAGACCTTTTTCACAGCACAAGAATGAACCAAGAAGCAAAAATAAATCTCCAAGAATGATTTCAAAACTTTCTGTTTTTCTCTTTTACAAAATTCCAATTTTTTTTTTCAAATGATTGCAAATATGGTTTGATCATTTAAAAAAATAGTTGTATCAAATTAAATTTGATTAGTTATACTAATAGGAAATCTGTTAAAAACATTAATTGATTTTTTGAAATAACTAACTGTTTTCTTTTACAAGAAGAAATCAACTGTTTTTAAACTAGTTCTTTTATTGAAATAACTTGTTGATTTCACTAAACAAACAAAAAAACACAAAATAGAAAACAAAACATTTTCAAATCTTTAAAAACATTTAAGTATTTTCAATTTTTTGATACAATAAATCAATATGTTACAAATACTAACAATAGTCAAAAGATTTTAATAGAAGTAAATTTAACTAATAAAAAACATGAATCAATTAATTAAAAAATACAACAGATTTAGAAAAAATATTTCATGGAGATAGCTTTTGAAACTAACTTAGACAATAATGTATTGTAAAGAGATACAAAAAAATCTACCTAGATGCACACACAACTTCCAACAAATTTCATGACAGATTGGATTCATCAAAGCAAAGTCTTCATAGTCAACTATCTCCCCCTATTTGATGAAGACAAATATCTGGTGTTGTATTGTAGATTTTGACAAAAGGAAATTCTGCAAAAAATATAGGAAAGAACAAGCAATCCATAACATACAGATATGTGCAAAATAGTAGGATAACCACACAACTATGCAGAAATAAAATTATGCAATAGTAATAAAAAAATAAGAAACATAGTCAAAGACACATACATATTCTCCCCATTTTGTCTTCAACAAATAGACATTAAAAAGAAGATAGAGATAATATCAGAGAAAAGAATTTTTAAGATATGTTCCTATAATCAAGAATACCTTAAAATATTGAATATGTCCTTAGGAAGAGGTTTAGTAAAAATATCAACAAATTGTTTTTTTATTTCAACAAACTTAATTTCACAGTTACCAGTGGTTACGTGATCTCGAATAAAATGATGTCTAATTTCAATATGTTTTGTTCTTGAATGTTGGATCTGATTATTTGTAAGATTGATTGCACTAGTATTATCACATAATAAAGGCATCTTGCTTAGCTTTAAACCATAATCTTCAAGTTTTTGTTTAAGCCATAAGATTTGTGCACAACAGCTTCCAACAACAATATATTTTGCCTTTGCACTTGAGAGAAGTACGCAAGTTTGTTTCTTGTTGTGCTAGGAAATGAGTCTGGAACCAAGTAGGTGACATGTACCACTTGTGTTCTTCCTATCTAACTTACACCCTGCAAAAATCTGAATCAGAATATCCAATGAGAATAATAGGAGAGTTAGAAGGATACCATAAACCAACGTAGTTTGTTCCTTTGAGATATTTAAGGATCTTCTTAGCAGCAAGCAGTGAGACTTTTGGGATTTGACTGGAATCTAGCACACAAACATACAACAAACATGATGTTCAATCTGCTTGCAGTGAGGTAGAAAAAAGGATCCAATTAATCCTCTAAACTTAGTTTGGCCTACAGATTTTCCAACCATATTAGCATCCATGTAACAACTTGTTGACATAGGTGTTGTAGCTTCTTTGCAATTTTCCATGTCAAACTTCTTCGAATGTCTTTACAATATTTGGTTTGACTCAAGAACATACCATTTTTCATTAGTTTGATGTTCCTGCTGGTTGACTCGCGTTGTCGGTTGACTCGAACGACAGCCTTTGGCCCTTCTATCCCCACCTGTGATACATACTTTCTTGATCAAAGAATCTCCCACCTGTAAAGACAAAGGGGCGCCTTGACGGTCGTTTGCACTCTGACGCTCAAGTCAGTATTACGGCAAAGAAACACCAAGAGTGTGTATTAGCTTCAGTCTTAGAAACTGTGCACCTTGTTAGGGTTCTTGGCACCCTTTATATAGGCTGAAACTAGGGTTCACCTTTGTGTTGTTACCCTTATCTAGGGTTCCTTGGAGAATGACCGAGGATTGGTCGGGACATTTGACCTGTAGTCCAAGGAAGTATGATAATTGTCCCATCATGAACATTTCAAACTCTTCCTGGAGTGGCAGCGTGGATGGACGAGCGGGAGCCTACTATGTTTGGATCATCATGTTTGAAGGCGAGGGTGCAAATGGGGGAGTGGGTTGGATGTATTTTGGTTTCCTCTCACATAAGCAAAGATTAACATTGATGTCCACATAGGATAAGAGTCTTTTACCTCAATACTTTGAACCTAACTTTGGAATTTTGTATGCATGAGATGAGATTGGTCTGTGACTGGCACCACTGTGACAAATCAATGCATGAGTTGAACACACTGCACCACACTATGAGGAACCTTTTTATTACTTTTTTGAATTTTTTTGATCAAAAGCTTTCCAGCCGTGAACATAGTTGTTTTCATTCATTTGCATATTTGGTCTTGTGAGAGTTGTCGTGAGTGAGTTTTCCTTGTTCAAGAGAGAGTATGAGTCTTGTGAGAGTTGTGCCTTGAGTTTTTGCGTTGAAGTTCTTTCTTGTGCTTGAGGACGAGCCAAAGAAGAGATACAAAAGAGAGGTAAAATCATTTTGCATGCTCTGATTTTTGGATTATAATCAATTTTCTCTTAGTTCATTTTGTATTAGAATCAATTTTGGTTGAAGTATAGGACAAGAAGAATCAATTCTCATCCTGGTATAAAATAAGACAAAATCGATTTTGGTATTTTGGTGCCACAATTAAGAATCAATTTTCACTTCTATATAGGACAAGGAGAATCGATTCTCATACAAAATCAATTCTTTTTTCTATTTGTTGTGTTATTTTTTTATAAGTTTAAAAAATATATACTATTAATAACAATATATAATTATAAATAATAAAATAAAATCATAATACCAACAAAACATATAGCTATATAAAATAATAAATGTATATAATAATAAATATTATTTTCATCAATTTTAATATATTTTAAATAAATTTATTTAAATTTAACATAAAATTATTTTCTTTTATATTTTTTAATATTTTTATTAAAAAAATATAAGTAATTATGGATATTATATATTATAAAAATTTAATTAACTCAAACATACATTAAAATTATATAATAATTAATTACTCAAATATTTTTTAATAACAATAAATTTATAAACTTACCATTTTACACTTTTAAAATAATTTCTAAATTTTTTCTCTCTCAACTATCACATCACTCATAAATTTCAATACATCACATCTTCACAAATATACTTTATCATTACTAAATTCAAACAACCTTACACATTCTCACACATCCTCTTTAATCTTCACAATTTCCCTAATTAATCCAAACACAACATTAAGATAACTTGCACTTCACCAAGGAGAGTTTGCCTTCCTCAAAAATGCAATAATTACTTCACATTGACCATCATGAATTGGCTCCCCCTCTTGGATATACTAGAATTCTCACCAAATTACATTATCCAGGAGAAGTTACAAGATCTTCAAACTCAGCAATGGGTTCCTCCACTCATCTTCAAATTCCTCACTTCATTGGCCATTATGGTTGGGCTTCAAGTCCAGATCAACAGTTAGCCCAGCTCTTCGATAATTAGTTTTATCCTCTGCTCTTTTTCTTCTTGTTTTTCTATTTTGGCTACTTTTGTGACTTCGTTATAAAATAAACTACGACTTCTTTCCCTGGATAAAACGAGATGAGTTATGGTTGAGCAGATTCGCCACCTCACAAAGAATAAGATGTCATTTTCAAGTTAAAGTTGATAGTCCCGCGCTAAACTCTTGTTCGAGAAGATGATGATAATCAAGAGCACCTAACATGAGCTTCAAATAACAAGTATAAGAAAAAAATGTGTACAAGGGCATTATCTATCTCCGAGGCTGTCAAGGCAAAGGCACAGGGAGTTCCCATTTGGAAAATTGAACCAAGTTCCTGTTTACAATTGATCCATTGTGCAACCAAAATGTTTCAGCTGAGTGGTGAAATTGCCTCACTTTCCTCTGCAATTCCCACATAATTCCACGCATTGCCGAACAAGGTTCTGAATCCGAAGCATACACCCACCAGCACCTAACTTGTCGACCAAGAGCAATTATTCTTTCTATTTCTTCATCTGCAATAATCAAAACAAATAAATTAGATTTAAAGCTTAAAATACCTAAGAGCTAGGATATTGTGTGGGGAACTAGAAGCTGCATTTCCACCTGGTATAGATTCCAGGTACTGCAATAGTTCAGGACCCACTCGACTAGATGGCCATTTTATTGATATCTGACTGTAATCAATGACATTCTGGAATGGCAATTCTGTTTGATCTGATATTATAACGGGAACACATTCCTGTCAAATGCAATATGGATTGCTTCTCATGTAAGTCGTTCTCGTCAAGAGAGATACACATAAGGAGTGGGAGAATTAAATACCACAAAAAAGGACTCATAAAACCGAAGTGTCCAAGATGACTCTCCGCGTGGGGCGAGGCAAAACTTAGAATTGCGTAGGTGTTCAAAATATTCTTTCCTTGCCAGCTTGTCAGGTCCACTGAATTTCAAATCTGGACATTCCAACTGTTTATACCATCAATACTGCTTAATATATTATTTTGTACCATGGCAGAGATTCATTTTAAAGATTGAATCGACATGAGAATTGGATCCATGTAAATGATAATCAGAATTTGTCAGCCACTACAAGGTTTGCATTAGCATCACGTTCACTGATTTTATAATTTAGTAGAATTCAAAAATGGAAAAAAAAAAATCCTAAGAGATAATCTGACGAATGTTGATGGCAAAATTTCACTCAGAGAACAAACCAAGCACAGAAGATAACATACCTTCTCTGGAAACTGCTTTGCAAGCTCTATAAGCTTAAGCCGACCAGCTTTTCCTTGTGCACGTCCTAAATAATTAGCCAAGTACTTCCTTTTAGGCAGAGGCAGAGGCTGGACCACGGTGGCCCCAGTTTTAGTCATACCATCATCAACATTACCTGGAATGATTATATCTTTCCAAGTATTAAAGGCACTTGTATCTCTCTTATCAGTCCGATCCCCCTACATTGGCATGCCAAAGAAAGAACTTTGAGCTCAAGGAACCTCTCAATAAATTGATGGAACATGTTATGAACAGAAAGTGAAAAGGAAAGAACAATTTTGTTAACTGAAGTAGGAGATAATATTTCTGCTTCAATCATAACTTTTTTTAAATTATTCTAATAATTTTTATTACTATTACTATTATAATAAAAATATACAGTAACAAATCAATTATAACTTTTTTTGAACCACTCGAGCATATTTGAATTACTATTTATAGCTTAAAAATATATCATCACTAATCAATTATTAGTTATTAAAGAACTATTATATAGTTCTAAATACTATTATTAATATCAGTATATGATAAAATCAGTTAATCACTGGAAAATGTATAATTTCTAAAAAACACTATTTTTAGCACTAAAAGTATATAACAGAAAAAAATACTTAATACACATTAGAATGAAAAAAAAAAAAATTAAAATATTATATTATAGTTACACAAGAGCTTGCAATATACATTGCATTACCGCAATCAAGGTCACAAGGAGATTTGAATCGTGAATCACCGAGCTATTTTTTGCATAGCAAGATTCAGGTGCACTGAAATATTATTTCAAATATATCTTATAGATGTATATGCTTTTCAATGTAAATAGTTTAAACTAGAAAGATAAATTGTTGAATCGTATCAGTGATATGAGATTACATAAATGCATTCATATTGTGAGAGACAACGTCATTTAAGATTAATCTTGTGATGGTAGAGTGAGCTCAGCGTATGAGTGTCTATCTAAGCATGGTAGAGGGAACAATGACGAAGTGTTTAAGCTCCTGTGGAAGGTGAAGGCCTTTCCAAATGTATTGGTAACTTCCTGGAGGGTGTTTAAGGGGAGAATCCCCACTAGAGTGAGTTTGAGCCGGAGAGGAATGATGTTGAACTCAACAGTGTGTCCCTTGTGTCTGTTACAGGAAGAGACCTGTCAACATCTCTTCATGGATTGTAAATATGCTCAACAGGTATGGTCCCAATGCCTTCAGTGGGTAGGCATTTCTTTTGTTGAGCATCATGATCTTAAGCGGCATTTCCTAAGTTTCCACTTGTTTCAAGTTAGTAACAAGCAGAATTAGATCCGGAAAGGGGTATGGGTTAATGTTATTAGAAGTATATGGGACCAGAGGAATCTGATTACCTTTCAGCAAGGGGTAGTAGATGCAGAGGAGATATTCCAGAGGGCCCAACTTAAGTCTTGGTTGTGGCTGAAGCATAAAGCCCATTCGTTTTCTTATTCTTTTACAGATTGGGTTTTCAACCCAATTATCTGCATTAAAAGCTGCTAATGTTTCCTGGTTTTGGGTCTCCTGAAGAAGCTAGTTTTTCTGGTTGGTATCATGTGAAGGTTATGGTTCGGATGGAACCTGTGATGGTGATGGTGATGGTGATGGAGTGAATCCCTTAGGGGTTAGCTGCTGTTACCTGTATTGGGGTTGGTCTTCAATCATCTTTTGCAGGAACACGAAGCATCTTTATAAAGGAGTCATAACACGGGAACAGCTGTTTTGTGGTGGCAGGGTGGTCTTCCTGCAGTTTCTGGAGTCACGGGCGTGCTTAGATCAAGGTTGGATGCTTTGGAGGGGAGCTGAGGTTGGGTTTGAGCCACGCTTTTCGGGGGTAGAGATAGCTTGGTTGAGGAATGTGAAGCTGTGGCAATGAGTAACCAAGGCGTTATGTCGGGTTACGTAATTGCTGTTTGGTGTAAAGGTGGACTGGTTGGCTGGTTGGACTGCTATAATTCGTTTGTGTAGGGGGGGGTCGGTGAAGGAATGAAGGTTGTGATTAGAAGGGTGCCGTGGGGAGCAGCTTGGAAAACTGGTGAAGAGTGTTAGGATTTTTTAGGTGTTGTTGTGTTGTTCTTTGGAGGGCAGTTGGGTTTAGGGTGCTGTTATTTTTATTGGTTCTGTCATTTGGTTCTTTTATAAGTGCTGGTTTGGGTTTGCCATTCCCTTTTGTAGGTTTAGGTTTTTGGTTATACTTTCTTTTGTGGAAGTGTAACTTTGTGGCTGTGGTACACGGATTGGGATACCCCTTAAGTATCCCCTTAATTTAATTCATTTATTGCTGATAAAAAAAAAGATTAATCTTGTGATACCAATCGTAAAGAGATTCTGATAACTAGGATAACAATACATATTATAGTAGGTTTTAGAATGAAAAATCAATGTTTGTTAAATCTGAAAACATAGATATTAAGAGAGAAAAAAAGTAATGCTCTTGAAAACGCCACAAGAACATAGATATAGAGATGCGCCAGCTAATGCATGAGAGCATCTTCATATTTGAAGTCCTCTCTTCTATATTCAAAACTAAGCACCGAAGAATATACAATATCCGAAAATCACTAATACTGATACAGGACCAGAAATACCATGTATCCATACATCATAGCCTCGTACGAATGAGACACTACTCTATTCTCACAAGGTTTACTGATCTGAATGCCTCCCCTCTACCTTAGTATCCTCCTATTTATGGATATGATGGGCCTGGCCCATGGCATCCCTCTAACAAATCCCTTTTCCTAAAGATAAGGGTAAGGATAAATAATAAAAAATATAAAGATACCAAAGGATAACTAGCTAATTCCTATTTTTCTAGACAAAGATTAATAAAAAGATAGCTAACTAATTTCTATTATTCTGGACAAGGACAAATAAAACAATAACTAAAGTATAACTAGAAGCTCACAATCTAGCAAATATGGGAGACCCAAGCAAGAAAATGCAAAACACGGAACAGGGAGATGTACGTGCATGTCAATAATTATGGTTTTTTGTATATGCATAATTCTACGAAGTTGAGTTCCGATCCTCATGTTGCGTTCTTTTATCACCTTCTGATCTAGTTCAACGTTAATGTTGGTTCCAGGGAATTATTCAATATTCATTCACCACCAGTATAGCAAAATTAAACACAATTATGTGTCATTTCTTCTGAGGATGCATCTAGCCTTGTACACACAACCCAAATAAAACATACACACGTTGAAAATTCAGGTACTGTTCCCACAAAACAGAATGTGCTATCAGCTTTACTTGTTCTTGAAACTTAATCATTCCAAAGCTTATTCTTTTCATAATTACCATCACTAAGAAATTTACAATGCAATAATCTAAAACCAAATTCTTCATGTCTTTCAAGTATTCTGTCAGGACTGGGAAAAGAAACAAATTTACTTACCAAAAGTAGTGTTCTGGTTCAAAAGTTTAAATGCCTTCAAACTAGAGTATTTAAGTTGAGTTCCCCTTGTTTGTAGTGAAAGATATAAGCTCTAGTTAGTTGTCTGTTATCTTCTGAATCTTAACTAATATTATCTAATATTTAAAGTTTATATCATCCTCAACTAATTCCAAGTACCACTAGAAGATATCCCTTTATTTTTGTTAAGATTTTGGGTAGTTTTATTGAATCTCTCTGTTAACAATTAATAGGCCCTATTAATAACCGATTTTAGACAAGTTACATTCCTTATTAATAGAATATCAGACCAACTACTAGTACATAGTCTCCCAGCCTCAAGCTGAGTAGACGAAGCGAAGTGGTTTATCCAACGACAAACCAAGAAATAAATTATGATGTAGTTGTGTCTTTAAGGCTCTATTCTTTCTTATTGTTTTGCCCTGATTTAAATTACCTTACAAGTTTACCAATTCAGTAATAAAATTACCAATCGTGCTGCGGGTGTGGCTGGTCAGCAGAAATTCAACCATTCCACCTGGGGTGCGGCTGATCAGCAAAAAAATTCTTCATATTCAAAAAAACATCATGTCGCAATCAAAACATTTTGTCATCCCAAAGGATTGGACTTAATACGAAAACATCATGTGGCAATCTTTTTGTCACCTCAAAGGGTTAGTCTTACGCTTCAACTTTTGTTGGTGCCCTTTGGGTCATTCTTACGCCTTTAAATTATTGCAGTCGCCTAATGGGTCGGTCTTACGCCTTTTAATTTTTGCGGCCACCACAAAGGTTGATCTTACGATTTCAAATTTTTGCGACCGCCACGTATGTCGGTCTTAGGCTTTTTAATTTTTGTGACCACCACGTAGGTCAATCTTACGCTTTGTGGCCACCACGTAGGTCAGACTTACACTTTTTAAATTTTTGTAGCTGACACATAGGTCAGTCTTACGCTTTTTAAATGGTCAAGGACTTTTTAGGTCGACTGGAAATGCCAAGAATTGGGCAAAACAGTCAAGCCCTTTTTCAAATCGATGCGATCAAGCCCATTTTAGGTCAACTGGCGATGCTAGGAATTGGGTGAACAGTCAAGTTCATTTAGGTCGACTAGCTATGACAAGAATTGGGTTGAACAATCAAACCCTTCTTAGGTCAACTAACGATGTTAGGGATTGAGCTTAATAGTCAAGCCCTTTTTTGGTCGAGGCGATGTCAAGAATTGGGCTGAATGGTCAAGCCTTTTTCCAGGTCGACTGATGATGCAAGGAATTGGGTAGAATTGGCCTGAATAGTCAAGCCCTCTTTTAGGTCGGCTAGCGATACCAGGAATTGGGCTAAAAAGTCAAGCCCTTCTTTAAGTCGACAAGCAATGTCAGAAATTGTATTGAACGGTCAAGCCCTTTTGAGGTTGACTAGCGATAACAGGAATTGGGTTGAACATTCAAGCCATTTTTAAGTTAACTGGCAATGTCAGGAATTGGACTGAATGGTCAAACCCTTTTTAGGTCGATTGAAAATTCCAAAAATTAGGCTGAATGGTCAAGCCCTTCATAAAAAATAAATTTAGATCTATTCTAAATAAAAAAGTATTATATCTCTGTATCAAAATATTATCAAAATCTAATTTGGGCTCAGAAAAAGTCTTGAGAAGATAATCAATAGCCCATCGAATTGTGAGGAAGGCGTTCTTGAGCTCCTCGAGAATTGTAATTGACGCTCTTGTTATTGTCCATGAAGACCTCGTAGGCATCGTTGATCGCTCCTTATGGTAACCAACATTTTCTACAAAGTAGGAATGTGACTGTCTTCTTCGGGTTAGATTTGTTGTCTTTGATTCCTCGTGATGTCGTAGTTATTTTTGGGAAAAGTTATCTACTATTTTGTGGAGGTAGGAGAAGTTTTACCTAACCCCACGATGGCCACCATTGTTCTAGTTCAAAAGTTTAAATACTTTCAAACCAAAGAATTCAAGTTGAATTCCCCTTGTTCATAGTGAGAGATGTATTTATAAGCTCTAGTTAGTTATTCGTTATCTTTTGAATCTTAACTAATATTATCTAATATTTAAAGTTGATATCTTCCTCAACTAACTTCAAGTAGCACTAGAAAATATCACTTTATTTTGCTAAGATTCTGGGTAGTTTTATTGGATCTCTTTGTTAATAATTAATAGGCTCTTTAACCAACTTTAGACAAGTTACATTCCCTATTGATAGAAGATCAGACCAACTACCGATACAAGTAGGTTCCCAGCTCCTGAGATTTTATAACTTTTTCTCCTCAAAGTAGATTAAAAAAGGAAAGGCAAAACCAAAACCACCAACAAGAAAATGATGGAAAAACATACACTCACTTAATTCCCAATCAAGCAATCCTCATATGATACTTTCACCAAAAAGAGAGCAAAAGGTAGTTAATAAATTATTTCATATAAACAGATCAGCATTGACATATCCATGCCAATTAGTGCATTCACTACTTTATTCTAAAGCTTGTTTCAGCCTTACACACAATTTCATCCCCATAATTGCTAAAGACACAGTCCACTACAATAAACAAGCAGCTTGGTTCACAAACCTAATCTTCGCAGTTCTGATTCACAAACAAAACAAATAAACACCAATGATAAGCAAAAAGAGTTCACCTCAGGTGTAAGAATAATAGAGCGATTTATATACGTTGCCCATGATTTGAACAAGTGAGCACCAGCTCCACTGACCACAACACAAAGACACATCAAGTATTAGCTATTATCTGCAGTGTATGTTTTTTTTCATAATACAAGAAAGAACCTTGCTAACATTGTCTTAAGGAATTAAAATGAGAAAGGTTTTATAAAAATAATATAGGAGCGCATTAAAAAAACCCTGATACAGTACAATTTTCTCCATCCCTATAAAAAAACTTTCCACTTTCAACTTCTTAATCAGTTCCCTAACTACATTAGTTAGCATTTTCCTACAAGAAATAAACAACCCTTTTTACCTGGGGAAAACAAAAATGTGGTTGCGGCCCCCAGATAAGCGAAAATACGGCATTTGGCTTATGACCTGCAAGAAGTTCAGTTAAAACAAAGCAATTGCAAATCCAATTGATGGAATCAAATTAAGACAAAATTCAGAATGAATTACTTGGACATAGGTGTTGTTAATTTCTTTGTCGTTAAGGCCACCCATCATGCGCGCACATTTGACATACGACGGGACAAAGAACAGATCCGCTTCCTCCTTCTTCCGCGTCCGTTGCTTCGATTGCAGAAGAAACTTATGTATTTTCACCTACAAATTAATCAACCATTAACTCACTAATAAATTAATTAAGAAAATTGGGAAAGGAACTACTTAATTAGGTAATTAATTAATTAATTACCTGAGTGCCCCACTGACCTTTGAGGCAGGCTTCTTCCGTGACCTTACCGTCTCGACCGTGCAAGAGATCATTCAAGCCGTTGATTTCTTCAGGTTCGTAGACGTAGATCTTGAGCGAAAGCTGCGACTGCCCCCACTGTAACTGCGGGTGTGACACGTGGACGATGCCGGTGGATAGGCTGCAGGGAGAGAGGAGTCGCGTGAAGAAGAAGGTGGTGGTTACGAGGAGGAGGGTTCCGATCTGGTGCGTGCGCGTGCAGAGAGGCTGCTGCTGGTGGTGGTGCGGTGACATTGCTCTCCATTTGTTGGAGGCGCTCATGGAAGATCTTTCGTCGAGTAGGGAAGATGCGAGAAAGGGAAGAGTGTTACCAAGTGGATGAACAAGGAACGACGTCGTTGAACATTCAATGTACGTTCACGACTTCATGGATTCCGCTGCAGTGGGACGCAGAGATAAGAAGGGTTTCTCTCCCTCAGATCTTTTCCATTTCCCGATTTGATGATACCTGTGAATTAAGGAGTGTATCTCTTTTGGTTGTTTTCTATTTTTTATTTTTTATTAATACTAAATTTTATTCTATTTTCTAATTTTTTTCTGTTATTTTTTTATTGACTATTTTTTTCAAAATTAAATTTGTCACTAAATTATGGTTCAAATGAGATTCAACACTTACTAATAAAATAATATTATATAATATTAAAAAATCATAATTTAATAAAACAAACAAAATTAATACATATCTTTATAAATGGTTAATATTTAAAATGAATATAAAAATAAATTAAGTATGTAATAATATTAAGGCAACAAGGATACAAATCTGAGTTTTGATTACAATAAAACAAATTTTATTTATGTGAAACTAATATTAAGTCAAATACAAACTATTAACAACATGCAAGTTAAATTTAAAGTATAAACATCGTCGAAATAAATACATGAAATCTTATGTAAATAGAGACATGTGCTTAAAGCGCTAAATTAGATTAATAGACTAATCAAAAATATAAATTTGAATTAATTTCTGAATCAATTATAAATTTTCTAACATGTGTTTTATTCCAAAAAAAAGTTAATTTTTCTAACATGTGTTTTATTAAAAAAAAAAGTTAAATTTTCTAACATGTGTTTTATTTAGCAAAGTTAAAGTTATAAGTATAAGGATTTCATAATCTTATAAATTATACAATAGTATGTTTAATTAATCAAAGGTTAAGTGGTTAACTTAAGCACAATCAAAAGCAAAGGATTTACTTTCTATATTCATATATGACATATAATTGGTAAGAATCAATTTGCTCAAAGGCCTTTAACATTACTAACAATGTCCAATACATTGTCCATATACAAGGAAATAAGATTCCAGTAACGTTCGAAAAATCTATTTAAGAAATTAATTGGTGTTAAAATAAATCAAGAGTGCAAGTAACAGAAAATCAAATGTAAACAAAAGTATATTGTTTTCAAAAATATTTGTGTGGTTTCATATTTACAAAATTCTACCTTGTATACTTGGACATATGAAAAATAGAAAGAAAAAGTACAAGAAGAGAGGATTGAATTCGGTTTACAAAAGGTTTTTTCAAGTAAGTTTTGTCTGATACCTATAGTTTTGGTGTTTGGTCAGACGAATTAATAAAGATTTCACACAAAAAAAAATTGATGAATTATTCATCTTTTATTTACAAATTAAATAACATGAAATGTGTTTTCGTCGGATTGACTGGATGGGCAAGCTCTGCTTCTAGTTTGTCTCCTCCTAACGCATTGGAACAACGTTCTGCCGAAACAAAGGGGTTCTACCTGTTGATCACACTTCAACGATCAAGTCAGTGAGAGTATATGAAATAATAATCAACTTCAGTCTCTAGTACTCAGAAATCGCCTCTCTTTACTGGAGGCTTTTATAGTTATTCCTCTTACAACTTTCACTCACGAGAATATAATCTCTACTAAAAGCATAAAATAATAACAGAAAATTACATGCTCACGAGCACCACTTATCTTCAAGTGCTAACAGCAGAAAAATATTTTGTTTAACATGTGCACCATTATTCTCGGGTGCTCCTCTTTTATTCTCAACAACTATTAATTAATATGTAATTAACATGTATTAGTTAATATAGAACTAACTTGCATATTATCACAAGAGATAAAATATATTTTATCTTCAGAATAATGTGGTAAGATATTTAAACAATAACAATTATATCTTTCATCTTCAGAATAATATCACAACAGATAAAATATCTCTTTATCGTTTATCTTAATTACCTTTTCTGGGTCAACCCCTACCTGGGTCGAGCTCCTGACCCACCTTTATAGCCCAAACGCCAAGCGGACCTCCCCCAAATACCTGGACTGAGGTTTTGAGCATTTTTGTCCAGTACTCAACCCCAGGCTCGAGCCGAGCTTGATTAGGCGAAGAGACTTATGAGAATATAATTTCAACTAAAAACATATATAACAGAAAAATATTCTTGTGCTAACAACTAACAATAGAAGATAATCTTGTGCACCTTTCTTCATGGGTGCTTGCTACTTAACTTATCATATAGCAAACTAGCTCAAGTATAACAACTACTATCACACACATGCAGACACTCTATTACTTACACTAACCCATCTCTACCTCTTTAAGCATAAAGTAATAAAGATAACAAGAATGCAACTTAGGCAAAATCTAAGCATGAAAAACCGCGGAGTCCTCAACTAACAAAGAACTAACCTTTTGATGAACTATACACCCATAGCTACGACAAGCCTATGCTCACTCTCGACTTGCATAGGTGTATCTCGCAAACTTAGCCCGGGGCCATATATCTTGATCTCACCAAGCTTTGTTTCGCAAAGCGCCTACTCGGCTGATCATTTAATCATTCACTCACTGAGATAACTGACTTACCATGTACCGAAACAACTTAACCATGACATCTCTTGCAAAGCGCCTATAATTCATTCTTACGCCGAGTTAGGTCGTCTTACCTTGCCTCAAATCAAACAACTTAACCATAACAAATTAAACTGTAGAGCACCCGTACTCAGGTAGTCGTACTGACATCGAACTAGGTCGTCTTACCAGGTCAAGTACCTTATCTACAACACCTTTACCCACAGGCCGCCTATGCTCGAGTGGCTGCATTGACACCAAGCTAGGTCTTCTTACCTGCCACTAGGTAATCATTTTATACACAGGGCGCCATACTCAGGTGGTCATACTGACACCGAGTTAGGTCGTCTTACCTGCCCATACTCGATTAACTCAACAAGAAAATTACTCCCACAAAGCACCTATACTCGGGTATACGTACTTATACCGAGGTAGGTCAACTTATTTGTGCTTAATTAAAACAAATCAATTTCCCATGGCACTTATACTCTGGTATACACACTAATACCGAGGTAGGTCGACTTACAAAGGCTTAAGTAAATGAACAAACAAATTAATCCCACATGGCACCTATGCTCGAGCATACATACTTATGCCGAGCTAGGTCGACTTACTGTGTGCTAATTCAAGTAGGTCAATAAAACTAAATGCATCATCTTCCAAGAACAAATTTTATCATTAGGTGACCTCATTAAAAAATCCCTTCAAGGAAAAAAGAGCATCACCTTAACCATCACATTGTTCAAAAAGAAAGCATTAAGCAAGAATAGCTTAGCTAAAATACAACTTGAGGTTTGCCACGTTCCCCGCTCGAGGAATGGCTTCCCCCTCCAGGGTCTCTAGTCTATACGCTTCATTCCTAAGCACCTCGACTACGCGATTATGTAAGTCTTCCTTCGATTCTTCAAACTACTCTCGTAGCACTTCCTGGCCGCATTCTGATCGACCTTTAGGGTGATTACTCCTCCCTCCTCTGAAGGAAGCGTCATCCTCATCTAAGTCGTCGAGGCTACTGCTCCCAACCTATTCAGGGAGGGCCGACCTAGAAGCAAGTTATAAGCAGAAGGCACGTTAACAACAATATATCTGATGGTGATGGTCATGGCCGCATTTTCATCAGCGAAGGTTGTCCCCAACTCAACATACCCTTGCACCTCTACCTGATCTCCCGCGAAGCTGACCAAACACTCATCGTATGGCCTCAACTAGTCAGGGGATAACTGCAAATTGACGAACGTCTCCCAGAACGTCACGTCAGTCGAGCTCCCCTGATTAACCAAAACTTTATGTACCCTTCGTCCCATAGTGATGAATGATATCACCACCGGATCATTCTCGTGGGAAAACACGTCTTCTAGATCGGAACCTATGAAGTATAGGGCGGGCTCCATAGTATGGTCAGGTCGCCTCGTCTCCAAAGATATCACTGCCCGGGCATACCGCTTACATTTGGTAGCCGAGCTTCGTCCTCCAGAAAATCCTCCAAAGATGGTATTTAACTCCCCGTGGATCGGTGTCTCATGTACCGCCTCCCTGAGGGCAACCTCCCCCTGTGGTCCTTCCTGGCTATCCTCGAGATACTCCTTTAAGAACCCATCTTTGACTAGGTCAGTCAATTGGTGACCTAAGGTTGTGCATCGCTCCACGTTATGCCTGAATGCCTATGGAACTCGCACCAGGCATCGTTTCGTGACCCTAGGCTTCTTTCCGTCTTATGGGGAAACTTCAACTTGTCTACCATTCCTGGCATACCCAAGAGCTCTTTGTAGGATACACGGAACATGGGTTGAGCTTGCAGCTCTTCCCACGCCTTCTCCCTCGACTCATTTTTCTTAGCCACATAAGGCACTTACCTCGAGTTCGTTCTCTTCTCAATAAAGGTTTCATGATCCCACAGAGGTCGATCTCAGTTGCTCTCCTTAGGGTTAGGCTTCCTAGAGCGTGAGCTGTCGTTCTTCTTGAGCACGGTTCCTTCCACCTCAATATGTGCGACAACCCGCTCACGCACCTCAGAAAACGTCTTCGCTGGATTCCTTATCAACGAATCACTAAATGGCCCTACTACCATCCCCTGCTCGAAAGCGACGATCATCATCTCTTCATCGTGCGTCTGAAGTCTTATTGTTAGCATGTTAAACCTGTTCAGATACTCCTTCAACCTCTCTCCCTCCCTTTGCCTCACGCCAAAGAGGTCATACGACCTTGGAGGTTTGACCTTGTTGGCGGAGAACTATTCTCTTAACAATTTGGCGAACTAGGAGAAAGAGGTAATGTGGTCGTCGGGGATCCCACTGAACCATTGGAGGGTTCTACCTGTAAAAGTGTCCATGAACATGTTGCACTGAATGACATTCGTTCTTCCTCAGATGATCATTTGAGTATTGAACGTCGTGAGATGGCTTTCAGGGTCCTTTACCCCCGTGAAAAAGACAATCTTGGTTGTGATATAGTGAGGTGGAACGACCTCATTCATGATCGTCTGTGAAAATGGCTTGGAAGTGTCCCTTACTTGTAAGTTCGAAGTTCGTTCCCTAGTGGAACGTCGGTCACGTTGCTGCAGAATCCTCCGTAGCTCCTCGTTGGCCCACGCATGCTCCTCTATAGGCATGCGGGAGGCCGTGATTTCTACCATCAAGCGTTGTTGCAAAAGATATTGCTTAGCTTTAACTTCCGCTTGCAGCCTCTCGGTCTCCACGAGTTGTTGTAAGGCGGGGCATCACTTCCTTCAGATCCCAACGGTGCTTGCTTGGTGTTTCTCATCTCGTCAGAAAGCTCGAACAACGAATGTGGATGGGATTAGGTTTTAACGTGCCCCACGGAGGGCGCCAAATGTTCTCTTCGGTTGACCTCGGGTTGACTGGATAGGCAAGCTCCACTTCTAGTTTGTCTCCTCCTAGCGCACTGGAACAACGCTCCGCTGAAACAGAGGGGCTTTACCCGTTAATCACACTCCAACAATCAAGTCAATGAGAGCATACGAAATAATAATCAGTTTTAGTCTCTAGAACTCAAAAACCGCCTTTCTTTACCAGGGGCTCAAGCCCCTTTTATAGTTATTCCTCTAACAACTTTCACTCATGAGAATATAATCTCTATTGAAAGCATAAAATAATAACAGAAAACCACATGCTCACGGGCACCACTTATCTTCAGGTGTTAACAGCAGAAAAATATTTTGTTTAACATGTGCACCATTATTCTCGGGTGTTCCTCTTTCATTCTCAACAACTATTAATTAATATGTAACTAACATATATTAATTAATATATAACTAACTTGCATATTATCACAAGAGATAAAATATCTCTTTATCTTCATAATAATATAATAACAGATTTAAACAATAACAATTATAACTTTCATCTTCAGAATAATATCACAACAAATAAAATATCTCTTTATCTTTTTTCTTAATTACCTTTGTTGGGTCGACCCTTACCTGGGTCGAGCTCCTGACCCACCTTTAGAACCTAAACGCCAAGCGGACCTCCCCCAAATACCTGGACCGAGGTTCCGAGCATTCCTGTCCAGTACAAAATGTAAGATATCAAAGGAAGAATTATTACTCAGTATTTCATACCGATTGTTTGTAGCAACACACTAAGTCCAGTTCTTGACTAACCAATCAACTTACACTAGGCAGACAACTGTTGCGAAGTACAAAACAAGTATTCTTTTACCAAGCCACTTTTTGACACCCACGTATTCGTTAACAAGCCATTTTGGGTTAACCCAACTATGATTTTGACAAGTTGGTCATTGTTTATCCAAGTATTCTTTTTACAAGTCACTTAATAGATGTCCTTTTGTTGTCAAATTAAAATGATATTGTGCGCAAACAGTTTAACATGGTGCTAGACCGTCTAACACCAAAGAGATGATATTATAATTGTGACTAGATGACCCTAAGTCGTCTTCCAACGAATCAACTAGTAAATATAGTTAAATCAGTACTCACAACTTATCTATAATCAAAAGGATTAGAAATAATAATGAAAATAAAAGGAGGTTGAGATTGTTGTGTAGAAAAATAAAGTTGATAATTGAAAAATAGTAAAAGAAGTAAGTTGACTCTCAAATTTATTTGACAATGAATTCATCACCAATTTTCTTAAGATTTTCACCTTTTCAATCCTCACACAATGTCAAACTTAATCAAACAAGTGTAATCAAATTCAACATATTTTTACTGATGTATTCATTATCTCACTAAGTTCCAATGCCTACTCGTGAGATGTTAATCGTCTACCTCTTGAATTAAGCAAACAAGACATTGATTAAGACTAAGAAAATTACACAAGAACTCCAATTAAAGAAAATAAGTGAATTTTCAACAAGCGTTTAAAAATAATTCTTTTGATAAAAACTAGATTTCAAAATGACCAAAAGTAAAACATAATCTTCTATAGAGAATTTAAGAACAAAATTGTTTTGACAAAAACCTCAAAACTCATTGTGAAATCACAAGAAAATCAACTTCAAGGAGTTTTGCTTTCAATGCGAAGGCAAAACAAAATGATTACAACAAAGAAACTAAAAAACTAAGAAAACCCTAATGCTCATTTTTTAACGTTGTTGTCAAGCTCTGAAGCTTGATGATTTAGCTTTGAAGCTTGTATCATTTTATAGATTTTCCTGCTCTAAGGATCTTAAGAAAATATTATGGTTCAAATTTTGTTAACAGTTTCTCAATTTCCAACTTTCCAGAATTCTCAGATTTTGTTTCCAGTTTATCACGATTTTATTTCTTCATATTTTGCAGAAGAATTACTTCCAATTCTATTTTTAAGATATTGTAGATTTTATTATCTTATTCTTCTTAACAAATTTCGTTTTTTGTTTTGATTCAAATAAGCAACTTGGGTTTTCGCATGTTAGGTCCATTCACAATGCTAAACGCTTCCTTCAAACCTTCTATCCTAAGAAATATTCGACCGTCTACCCTAAAAACACATAATTAATATAAATAATAGTTAAGACCTAAATAAGCCCAATTGGATGAATCTTAATTAAAATAGTGGATTTATTCAAGATTACAATCCAAGAATCTATGATTAAAGTTGTTAAGTGTGAATAAAAATATGTTCATCAAATACTCCCACATTTATCCTTTTACACTCCTAGGCAAAACACTTTATATACTCACAACAAATCAAAGGAATACAATGCAAGCAAAAGACAAAATTACAATGAATCCTAAGAACGCTTAACAACAAACATGTGATAATTTCAATAAATCATTGAATCAAGACAAATGTGAATGAAAATTCTTTTATTTTAATACACAAGCAGGTAATAGAAATCAATGGATGAATTAAGAACGACAAATTTTTCACTAGACGCTTTTTAACTCTCAAGTTTTTAGGTTTGTATTTACACTCAACACTCATGTAGACAAACTCTACCATATGCTTAGTATGACTTCAATATTCACAACAATTGAAAAACATGCCATCAAAGATCAAATGGACTTCATAAGGGACGTAATGGGGCAGAGGTAAAGGTGGGTAAAAGGGAAAATGAGAGCTTAAAATTCATAGAAAAACAAAGGAGCAATAGAGAATAGGTCTAAAAGCAAGTGTTAAGTATCATGAGAATTCAACTCCTCTCTTTATTTCAAGATATCATTTTTTTCATGCAATAGACGAACTACTAGTGTATTAGACGATCCACTCTTATGTTCTTTATTTGCTTTTGTCTTTGTTGTTTTGTTCTTTCTTTTTGTAATTTTTTTTAGTACTAAGGAGGTAAACTTATGGACAATGAGATACACACCCACACTTATTCAAGAACCTATTCCCAAAATAATTTCAAAACTCTTTTATCTTTTTTGGTAGGGATAAGCATGTTTTTATTTGTTTTACGCTTACAATGATGGTTAAAAACAATAAAAATGTCATAGGCTCAAGGGACTAACAAGTGAATCATCATGAAAGGTGGGGTAATATGGCTAAGTGGGTTAAATTAAACAAAGAATGTCTCTATCATATCAATTTATGCATGTAGATTACAGTAGCAAAACAAAGAATCGACCTAAGTTTTAGAGTACAAGCAAACATTAGTGAAAACATATAAAAAAGAGTATTAAACGGTCTATCAGACGAACCATTATATGGTATAATGGAAAATGACCTTCAATGCGCCTTGTGTAGCTTTTCTTCTTCAATATTTTGAATTTAATTTCTTCTATGAATGATGAACGATAGCAAAAGCATGTAAGAAGTGTAGGTTTGAGTCACGATTTGAAGAGGATATGAAAATTATGAGTTTGATTCTAGGTGAGGTTAAACTAACACACTAATTTCTAGAGTAAGGTTGGGTCAATACTATTAAGAGGGGTCTAGACAACTAAAGTTGGGTCAATACTATTAAGAGGGGTCTAGAAACTCAAAAAAAACTAGAAATTGCTCAAAAATTGAAGAACAAATCTTTATTCAATTCAAAATTCACTATACATCATGTGAATTGCACAACTTACTCACAAATTGTATTAAAGTTTCACCAATATAGAAAAACAGAAACATTGTTTCCAATAAAAATATGCATTGATTTAACAATTCATTTACACTGTACATAAAGTAACTTTAAACAGTTGGCGCCCACATCTAATAAATAAAAAAGATTACTAAATATATATAAAAATATTAATAATAACAAAATAATTAAAATATGTGTAAAAATTAACAATAAACATTAATAATAATAATAATAATGATGATGAAATTAATTTTTTTTATTTAATTAGAATTAGTTTATAATAATATAAATTAATTAATTATTATATATATATATTATTTTATAATTTTAAAATTTATTATATGTATTAAATCACTCACAAATTATTCTTTAACTTTTTAATCAAATAAAGTATAAATATAATTGAAAGATAATTTCAATAATATTTATTGATAATCTATTAATTTCAAAATTTAATTTTGTAATTAACTGATTATTGTTTAATTCTACAAAAAATAGTTGAAATTCGTCTATATTAAGTACAATAACATGTAATCACTAGGCCAAAAACATTTAATGATTAAATTATGATTATTATTATGTTATTATTACTATTATTTTTAATATTAATAATAATATCATTAATAATAATATTATTATTAAAATTTAAATTATTTTAATTATTATTAATACTACTATTATTAATATTAATATTATTGATATTATTATTATTATATTTAGTATTATTATTAATTCTAACATTATTATTATTATTAATATATTTATTAATATTAATATTAATATTATTATTATTATTGATATTAATATTAATATTAGTATTGTCATAATATTAATTTATTAATATTATATTATTCAATAATGTTAATATAAGTGAAAATTGGAAGAAAAAAATATACGAACGATTTTTTGTAACTAAAATGTAATCGTTATTTTGGTCACTATATCGTAAAAATAATTTTTAATCATTAATTTGGTCATTGTTAGTGACCACATTTTTCAGGAACTAATTTTGAACAATTTTACGTGTTTTAAGGAACAAACTCCTTATTATCGATCTTATTATTAAATAAAAAGTATTTATATAATTTAATTTTTCGGTTAATTTAATATTAACTAGATTATTATTTTGCTTTATCATTTTACTTATTTATATTTACGAAATGAAGTTTTTATGATTAATATAAAATAACATTATAATTAATATAAAATAACAAAAATAACTTCTATTTTATTGAGAGTATATTGGATAATAAGAGACTTTCACTATTATTTATATAAATGGTATATATAAATGGTAATGATATACAAGTCATCCAAAAATATAAAACCTCACCTTTCTTAGTAGGTGAAGGCAAATAAAACAAAATTATAGATAAAATAACAAATAAAATTAAATGAAAGAAAAATAATTAAAAAATATAAAAATTTAAATAATAAAAAACAAACCAAGTTATTAAAAGCTCAATTAAGAATATTAAAATTTATGAAAAATTTAAGACTTAATTAAATTTATTTAAAATATGAAAATTGAGTGGCTAAAAATGACATCACTCGGTATATAAATCCGTTGGTCTCTGCTCAGTTTCTTTGAAGAAGATCAACAAAGAAAGCATGAGATCAGTACTCTCTCTCTCTCTCTCTCCCCTGACTTATGCCAATCATTAACCCTAACAACCACAGACACTCCTCACCACTGCCCACAATACCTTCCAAGTAAATCACCCCTTTAGAGAAGGGCAAACCGGTCCATCAACACCCCTATAAATTAAAACCCCTCTATCTTCATTCCCCTCACTCTTTCACCACTCAAATTCACATGATTCCAAAACATCACAACAACAACAGCAACAAAACCACTTCATAGTTTATAATATAAATCGCGCCATTATTATTCTCTCTGAAGATGATCACGGGAGAGGATTTGTACAAGGTGATGTGCGCCATGGTGCCGCTGTACTTCGCAATGCTGGTGGCGTACGGTTCGGTGAAATGGTGCAAGATGTTCACCCCGGAGCAGTGTTCCGGCATAAACCGGTTCGTGGCGGTTTTCGCCGTTCCGGTCCTCTCCTTCCACTTCATTTCGATGAACAACCCGTACCAGATGAACACGAGGTTCATCATCGCGGACACACTCTCCAAGCTCCTGGTGCTTCTCTTCCTCTCGCTTTGGGCCATTTTGTTCGCAAAAGGCTCCCTGGAGTGGCTCATCACTCTCTTCTCCCTCGCCACCCTTCCCAACACCCTCGTCATGGGCATTCCCCTCCTCCAAGCCATGTACGGCGACTTCACTCAGTCCCTCATGGTGCAACTCGTCGTCCTCCAATGCATCATATGGTAACCAACTAACCCAACCTCTTCTTTCTTCTTCACTGTCAACTCCAAAATAACTCACATTATTTATCACCTTTCTTTCTTTCTTTACTTCCAATTACATTATTTATTCATGTTTTTTCAACAAATAAATAGTTAGATTATTACTTTTTTAATGGTAAATACTACAATATATTAGTTTTGGATGATTAATATTTGGTAGAGTAACTCATAAACTAATTTTAATTGTTAACTAAATATCAATAATATTATTGATTTCTATTAATGATAACAAATTTTAATAATTGTTTTTATTAACAACTTATATTACTGACATCTCTGTATACAGGAATAATGCAAATGCAAATGCATAATCAAGATTAATGAATGTTTATTTGAGCTTGTTTTTAAAAGTGTTCATTTAATTTTGCATTCAAGTAGTATTTATTATAAATGGCCTTTTTTTTTCATCTTTCGTGATTAACTAATTTTGCTTTTTTTTTTTCAATTTGACTGAACACACGTGTGGGTCAATGGTGTTTTGCTTCAGGTATACTCTACTTCTGTTTTTGTTCGAGTACAGAGCTGCGACGCTTTTGATCCAGAGGCAGTTTCCGGGACAAGCGGCGGCGTCCATCACGAGATTCGAGGTGGACGGCGACGTTATATCGCTGGACGGCCACGACATGCCGCTGCGGACGGAGTCAGAGACCGATGACCTCGGGCGGATCCGGGTGCGGATCCGGCGATCCGTTTCGTCGGTGCCGGAGTCCAGCTCCTCCATCGGCAACGCCGCCGTCCTCACTCCGCGACCCTCCAACCTCTCCAACGCAGACATTTTCTCCATCAACACGCCCTTGCACCTACACGACGGCGATATCCCCGCCGGCGCCAGCCCCTACCTCTCTGGCTACGCCTCCTCGGACGCGTACTCGCTGCAGCCCACGCCGCGGGCCTCCAACTTCAACGAGATGGAGGCCGGCACCCCCGTCTGGGGGCGTTCGCCGGTCGCCGCAGGAAGACTGTGCCTCCAGTCATCCCCGGTGGCCAGGGTTGTGTGGGAGTCGCCGGGGAAATACGGTAGAGGAGAAGAGACACAAGGTTGCAAGGACATCACTTTCTCAGGTACGTGTATGTGCGTGAGGGAGTTTTTTATTTTTTGATCAAGGTTTATCCTTTATCTAAAACATGTTTTATTATTAATTATTTTTTTCTAAAACTATTAAATTAGACCAAAGAATTAAAAGATTATGTACAATTAACATTTTTCAAACTAGAAATCGTATTGCAATGCATAAATTTTATAATATTAATCTTTTAATAATATATTTCTTTTTCGTTTTCTTATGACTTGCTTATAATATTATTACTTTTTCCCTCTTCTTTATAACAAATATTATATCTCAGCTTATGAGAAGTTTTTCCTTTCTTCATTTCTTTAGTTTATTGCTCATTCATCTAGAGAATACTTCTCCACAATTCTTCTTCCGTTTATTTTTCAAACTTTTTATATTTTTCTGTGGCTCCATATCATATTTCTAAAATTTAAGAATTGTGATAGTCTTGTTGTCTAAGTAAAAAAATAGAATAGAGTTTGAAGTTTTGCACTAAAACACTAATGTGGTGCACTAACATATAGTTATGGTCTGGGTGAGTGTAAAAGATATGATTGTTTAGTTGAAAAAATGAAAAATATTAGTGGGTGATGATAGTGTGTGGGTGGGGAGTAAAAATTAAAGTTTAAAAGAGTAGATAGAAATAGCAACGGTCCCCGTGAATGAATGGTGTCGTTATGCCGTGAATGAGAGGAAAGACATGTCATTTTAATGGCAGTGTGCTGTTTGGCATCTAAATCAGAATTATGAAACCCTGGTTGTTGTAGGTTGAGCTTGCGCATGCCCATGCGACCTTTTCAGCCACTGTGCGTACGTTTTGTCCCCGACCCTCCTCAGCTATGGTCTTTGTCGTACTTTCACCAATTCATTGCTCATGTCCTGTTTACAATTTCTTAAGCTTTCATTTTTTTTTTCATAAATTTCTTCAACTATTTTACTTTTGGATGAAACCCAGTACAATGAAAAACTATATATATTTACAATTATTTAACTAAAACTATTTTAATATTCCTTTTTTCTCTTCTTCTCGCATTATTTTTAGTATTTATTAGTTTTCTGTTTGACATTTTTCTCTTCTCGTATATACATTGTTGATGGGAAGTGTCTTTATTAAAATTTCCTTTATTAACATCTCTCTTTTCTTTCTTTTTTTCTTTTTTATTGGTTATAGGAGTATATAAAATAGGAAAATGTTGGAAAAAATAAAATAAAAACAATAAAATACTAATGAGATCTTTGATGCATATATATATATATATATATATATATATATATATATATATATATATATATATATATATATGTATATATATATCTATTATATAAAATAAAATATTTTATTTTATTTTTTTTTTTTTTTT
>Ga0123342_1002863_pt1 | contig 28339 bp, 10 predicted proteins | sample Turbeawhitnodule_FD_89960 | JGI IMG/M metagenome (GOLD analysis project Ga0123342, IMG submission 89960) | Root nodule microbial communities of legume samples collected from Mexico - Turtle bean Mexico white nodule | ecosystem: Host-associated > Plants > Roots > Nodule | place: Mexico: Nepantla... | reverse complement strand
TGGAGGTTCAGGTGTATTATGACGAGTAGGAGAAGAAGGTTGGTTTGATGGAGGTTCAGGTGCATTGTGACGAGTAGGAGAAAAGGGTTGGTTGGTTTGATGGAGGTTCAGGTGTATTGTGACGAGTAGGAGAAGAAAGTTGGTTTGATGGAGGTTCAGGTGCATTGTGATGAGTAAGAGAAGAAGGTTGATGGAGTGAATGTTGGACAGGAGTGGGTAAGTCAATGTCAATAGTGGGCAAAATACTTTGTAATGGAGGTGAGGATTGTATTGTGACTGTTGGCAGAATGGGAAAACACTTTCAGGGATCAAATTTTTGCTTAGGTGAAACAACAGTTGCGTAACAGAGGCAACCAAAAGTTTTTAGGTGAGAAAGTGAAGGTGGTTGATTATATAGTAGCTCAAAAGGTGATTTATTTTTTGGTAAAGGTGATGACAAACGATTAATGATATATGTGGCGGTTAAAACACATTCTCCCAAAATTTCTAATGGTAAATTGGACTAAAATAGGAGGGCTCGTGCTGTGTTTAAAACGTGTCTACGTTTGCATTCTACTACACGTCGGAGAAGGATGTCTGAGGCGCTTGTGCCATAAATCAGGGTTGGTCGATATTTGAGATGTGTGGGCTTGGTTTGGAAGAAGGGACATGTAGTATAAACCTGCGTGTTGTTTACCCGAGCCAATCATCCTCCCCGTAGCCAAGTCTTGTAAAACGCAACCATGTGGAGTAAAAACGACACAACAATTTAGTGTAGATGAAACGGGCGCAGATGAGGCTGTGGTAAAAATGGAGAGGCTGTCAGGGCACCAAGATCGGTGCTCTGATACCATGTTAAGAAGTGGGTTTTAAGTTTAACTCAACCTCATAAAATCGGCTCAATGAGATGAGGTTGGCACCCACTTATATACTATGCAAGACTCTAATCTCTAGTCGATGTGGGATTTCCAACAAATGGATGCAAATACTCTGGATTTGAAGAGAAGAAAATGAGTTTGGGAGAGTGAGAGGTGAGGTCAACTCACTAAGGAGTCTAGCTCAAGAACAAGTGTTTATGACAAAAATAGGCCGCATAACATTCTCATTCAAGCTGAATTTTACATAAGAGGAACATATATATTTATTATTATTATTAACATTATTAATATTATTTTTAATATAATTATTAATATTAGTATTAGTATTATTGTTATTAATATTATTAAAATTTTTATTAATATTATTATTAACAATAATATTATTATTATGAATGTTATTATTAGTGTTATTAATATTATTGTTAGCATTATTAATAATATTATTAATTTTATTATTTTTAATATTAATGATAATATTATTATTAATAATATTGTTAATAATATTATTATTAATATTGTTAATATTATTATTATTAATATTGTTAATATTATTATTATTAATATTGTTAACATTATTATTAATATTATCAATATTATTAATTATTATTAATGTTATTGTTCCTATTAATAATAATAGTAATTATAATAATAATATTAATAATATACTATAAAAAAATTGATGTGGTGTTTAAAGGTTTTATATGTAATTATGGGACTTTGTTAGATTCATTCCTTTAACAAATGTTTATAATAATAATAGTAAGATTAATAATTCTGATATTAATTGATTATTTTGTATTAGTTTCAAACATAATTACCAACATCCATCATTGTAGGTAATTACCAATTATCAATAAATCACGTGTGAGAATTGTCTTAGGTATTTGTGTTGGTAACACTTTGGATGGATAAAGGTGGTGGGGTGGTTGTGTTTTAAAAGTGTATTTATCTTTAGTGTCGTGCTTCTAAATGTTTCTTCTTTATCTATTCTCATCTTCTTTGTAACATGTTAAAGACGTAAAGAATCTACAAAATTATTTTAATATATCATCTTTTATTATGATCATAAACTTAATAAACAAATTAATACATCAAAACTTAATATTATATATCACCATAAACAATTTAGAAATATCCAAGTCTTTATCAAAATTCAACTACACTATTCAAATTAAACTATAAAAAATAAATTATTAAGAATACTCCATTCAAATCTAATAATTATTTTAGTTTCCATTTTTATTTTCTTCTCCTAATAAACGACTTTATAGAAAATATGTTGAGATTAAACCCTAATTTTGCACATTTTACCATTGGCTCCTTAATATTGGCCGTAATGAAGTTTTAAAGACAACAAACTATTAAAAAAAATAACTTATAAGCTTTTTGAGGTAGAGTTATTAGTAATTTACTTAACAAGGGTTAAAATTTTAAATCTACAACAAACATTTTTAAATAATTATATTAATGTATTTAACTAATATTTAATTAGACCTCACATTTTAGTTGTTTCCGTTAATTAAGGTTTCCTTCTATATATAATACTATAATATTTTTTATATAATAAATTTCTTAAATAATAATAAGAATTACTTGAATGATCACTAAATTTAATTAATATTATTATACTATTCAAAAAGGGAAATATTATTTTAAAAATAAAATATTGATATATATTTAATTAATATTAGTGATAATTTGATTAATATTTAAATAGAAGTTACATTTGAGATTTGTTTTAGTTAATTAATGATTTCCTTCTTTAATAATAGAATGTCTTCTATTATACTAAAATTCTTAAATAATAGTAATAACGTGAACGATCAATCAATGTAATTATTAAAATTCAACAATAATCTTAATTCTATATCTGGCTTTTAAAATCTTTTATTTCACTTTTTAGTGTAAGTATTTTTTTTATGTTTGGATAAATTTATTTATAAGTATGTTTAGAAAAGAAAAATAAAATAATCTTTTCACATCCTACAATTAGCTTGTGAGATGATTTGGGTTTTTTGAGAAATTTCTCTATAAAAATTTCTAAAAGATAAAAATAAAAAAAGTGAGATGAAAATTTAACGTGTACCTAAGTTAAAAATAAAACTTAGAGAAAATATATAACAAAAACTGTACAAATTAATTTATACGTGGACTTCATTTCAAATTTTTTTTTTCAGGAGAAGTTTGTTCAACCAAACAATTTGCAAATTTTATTCCATATAATTTTTCTAAATTCTTATTTTAATATTTTCCTAAAATCATTTTAACTTAAGTTTATTCAATTTTTTTATTTTTATATGTTAGGAAACTTGTGGAAACAAATCGTTAACTTAGAGAAAAAATAAGTATAGAAAGTGCTGAAGATAAAATATATTATTATCACATAACACATAACAGTTAAAAGAACTAAAAAGAACCCTTTTAGATCACAAAAAAAATAGAAATTATATAAAGCAAGAAAAATTAAGAAACAAATTTCACATTTATTCTTTTTTAATAGCGTTTCATCATTTTTCACCTTTTGTTTTTCCTTCTCATATATGTAGTACATACACGGACACTGATACGACACATACACATAAATACGTATAATCTCTAGAATATAGAACACATGGACACATATCTATATATTATATAATTATGAATGATATAAATTGATAATAAAGATTTATATGCACAAATATATTTCAAGTTTTTTTTTTAGCAAAAAGATATTTTTCATGACTAGTTCAAAAAGATTTGTTCCTTATTTTTATAATCATACTAAAAATTTAAACAATAAGTTTGAGTTTTTAGAAAATTAATGTGTTTTTCCTTTTTAAAATTGTGTTAAAATCATGTTAGAATTGTCAGAAATCTAACAATTTTTTTTTTGAATTAGACAATTCACTGATATGTGTCCTACAAGTATCTTTTGAGTATCGATGTTTGATACGTGTGTCCAATTTAAGATAAGTGTCCGAGTCTCGTATCTTTTGTTTTGAATTTTAAATAAGCGACTAATAAGAAGATGAAGAATTGCAGAGTGAAGATTACTAACAAGCACTGAGTTTATCATTCCCAATATTAAAAATTGATAACTTGGATAAGTGCACACTGACCAGCTAAAATTACATACAATGTCAACAGTGCAGAAGAATTCCACTTCATTTCCCTCAGCAAAATTGTGTCTAAGCTGAAGTGGAAACAATTCTACAATTACCAATTATAGTAAATGCATTCGCTCAACATAAGAGTGGTTCAACCATTGACTAAGAGGCTCCCCACATCCTACAAAACAGCCTGAATTTCCATTTTCAGTGAAAAATGGGAAACTGAAGAGATTCAGCAGTTCATGCACTGTCTGTCTCACAAGAGAAGAACCTGTCACCCTACTCCTTCGACCCCATCCAGTGATGATATCTATCCTGTTAGGGCCAACCCCAGATGTCAGCATCTTCTGGCGAAACGAAGCAAGGGTCCTAGACAATGCTGTTACAGCAGTTCCATCAGACATGACATGAAGATTTATAAGCCAATAACAAGAGCTTTTCTCCTTCACAGCATCAGGATACACATTTTTTTGAGCAGCCACCTCCCAAACTGAACCAGCCTCCTCCTTCAGCCCAGATTTGTGAAGAAAGTCCACCACTGCATCCACAAGCCCTCTTTTGCCTTCTCTATCCTCAGAATGCATAAGGTCTAGGAATCTGCTCACATGATCCCGCACGTTTTGACCATCAGGTCCAGCTGCTGGCATGGACTGTAAGAATGTATGTGCTGGATGGCCAGTAACTGCCATAAGCTCACGACAAAAACACATATCATACATCGATTGTGCCTCCGTACAACAACTTAGAAGTAGAGTGTAAGTCTGCAAAGAGGGGTTTAAGCCAAGAGCCACCATGTTTTGGAGAAGATTGTATGCATCTGGTAATCGATGCACCCTTAGGAATGCACTCAGAAGTGAATTGCAAGTTGGTACATTTGGAAGCAAACCTGCTCTCAGCATGGCCTGATACCATTCCCAAGCCTTCTCAACATTACCAGCCTTTCCCCACAGATCTATCAGAAGACCATACACGGGTTCATCAGGAATCCAATTGTTCTGTTTCATCTTAATGAAAACTGCTTCTGCCTCCTCAAGATACCCACAGTGACCGAGTACCTCCATTACAATGCTGTAAGTAACTTTGTCAGGTTTAAATCCTGCATTCTGCATGTCACGGTATAGTTTCAATGCTGTCTGATAGTTCCTTGCTTTAGCTTGTAAAGCAATCAAGATATTGTAAGTGACAATATTAGGAACACAACCCTGCTCAACCATTTCACAAAATAGCCTATGAGCAGCAGACAAGTTACCAGATTTTCCAAGGCAGTTGATCATGACACTGTATGTAAATGTGTCAGGAGAAAGGCCAACTTCTTGCATTCTTTCATACATAGACATAGCCACATCAAGAAATCCAGCTTTTGCATGGATATCTATGAGTGTGCAGTAAGTAACACGATCTGGTTCACATCCCATCTTCTGCATTTGGTTGAACACATTCAGTGCCTCCCTTAGGTAGTTTGCACGGCCATAGCTGTGAATTAGACGGTTGTAAGTAACAACATTAGGCTGGCATCCATCCTTGACCATCTGCTCTAGCAATTTGTTAATAGCACCAAACTCTCTTGCCCGGCCCAGGATACCAACCATGGTGGTGTAAGTATGCCCATCATGCCAGAAGCCCGGTTGTAGCTTTAGCCAGTAAAAGAAGCTTAGAGCAACAGAATGATCTTGAAGTTGCTTTAGGATCTGGTTAGCTTGGTATGCATCAATTGAAAAATTCAGGTTACAAAGAGCCTTCTCCGTAGCAGGACCCCACTTTAACTGTCTCAGCATATCTTTAACCATATCCACAACATGCCCAGAATTAGTAAAATGCCTGTTTGATGGAGCAATTCCTGCTGCCATATTCACATTCCTTGTGTATTTACAGAAACTTTCCTTGAATGACCCTGCCATCTGTGGATTTGAACTTGGCATATTAGAACCAAAATTTGTCACAAAGCGGTTTGGACGAGTTCTTGTTCTCTGTGGCAAGGCTCTGCGATCATGGCTATTTACTGGAATATTTGGAGCTTCCCCTGACTTCTCTATCCCTGGAGAAGCAACAGAAGCAACAGGCTTAAAGCCTTTAGCTAAATTTGATTTATCACCTTTTCCCTTTGCCCCATGATGATTATTCGTAGGTTTTGATGGCCCGGGATGAGTAGAGACAGGTGGTTTGGGATGAACGGCAGTAAAACTCTCCTTTCTAATTTGCTTCACATTGGAAGATCTAATGCTGGGTAGGGCTCTGCCAGGATCAACCATATAATTCTTAGAGTAGTTTAGTATTCCCATGCCATCTGACAAAGGAAACTTATAATTAACTACATCAGAAATAAAATTAACAGCAGCAATACCGGCCCTATAAAACTGGTCAGCATTAACAGAAGACGAATGAGCAACATGGTCCTGAACACCATCAACAACACAAGCGTATGTCACAGAGTCCGGCCTACTCGGTGCAAACGAAGTAGACCGAATTTGTTGTACACAACCAGATTGACCAACATCCCCAGCCTTGTGAGAAGCAGGCCCATTTGCCAAGCTTCCCGAGACCAGTGTTCCTACAACATGAGATGTGGTTTTGGATACTAAGGAAGAAGGTTTCTGAACAACCAAATCTTCACTATTTTTTCTCTGCTGTCCTCTTGAGATACATGTTTCATCCTCAGGGCAAGTGCATGAATTGCCATCAGCTCCATTACATCGCGAACCCCCAAGCAAAAAACTCCTAGCATTACTCGAAAGGGTACTGATCTGCTTTGCTCTTAACATATTCTGTCAACAAATTCAACATGTCATAATAACAAAACCAAAAAGAAAGAAACAAAATTGAAAGTAGAATCACATGGCAGCAAACAAACAAACAAACAAAATACCAACCACAGCAAAATGCGAAATGCAGGTCCCATAGCCCCAACTATAACAACATACACCTAATTATCACTGTTTCAATACTAAATAATGTCCAATAAACAAAATTGAAATAACATGGTCAAAACATGCATTTTTACAGAAGAAAACGTTGCGGCAATTCCATTTGACCCAGAAAGACACTAACAAGGGGCAAGGGTAAGCATAGTCGTTAAAGTTTTAAAGCAATTGAAAGGAAAAACCTGTGATTTAGAAAAAAAAAACAAAACATGAAACATGCGATGGTTCCGAACGAAGGAAGACATATGCAAGGCGTTGCGGGAGTGAAGAGAGGTACCTGCATGATTGAATGGTGCTATGGAAGCATAGAAGGGGTTGAGAAGGTGGAGGAAAGGGTGGCGGCTGGTATGGTTTGTGTTGTGTGTGGCGTTGAAGGGTAGACTTTTCCAAACAACTTGGGGCAGAAGCTAATGTATCCATATGAGCTGAGGTGTGCCCTCATCTCACGCACCCGACCCGACCCGCTTCAACCGGTTTCACCCACCCGCATACTGAACTTTTTTTCTATATTTAATTACTATTTTATATGTAATAATATTTATTTACGACTTTTTTAATATATATTAAAATTATTTCATACTATGCAATTGCTGACTCATTAATTTGGCCTCAAACAATTCAGATTAAACTTAAATGGAGCCATAATAACCAACTCTTCGTAAATTTCATTTCCTTTTTACTTTTAATTTTCTGTGTTCTGGTGTGAGAAGACGCGTGTGCTTGCTCACCACGCTCACGCGTGATCGACACGAAGAACACGTAGCTCATTTGTTAGTCTTTCGAATTAGCGAAAGAACATATATTTTAAATTATTTGGCCTGATTAGTAGTTTTCTTTTATTTATTCTACGGATAAATATTTATTTTATATAATTTGAATGTATATTAAATAATCATTTTTAATATATAAAATATGAAAATAGATGGTAAAGAAAAGTGTGTGATGTAGATTGATTTCTTCAAAACACAAATAAATGAAGGGAACTACTATTGATGAACGGAAGTATACAAAATGTTACAATAAATTGAGTTAATATTTTCAAGTTTTTTAACCAAAGATTTGATAGTGATAAAAGAATATTTTTTTTGGATAAATGTCAAAATCTAGGCTTTTAAAAATAGGATAACGATGTATCACTTTATGGAGTAAATTATAATCATCAATTGAAAATAGAAATCGAATATATCATATATCTTTTCGAATTAGTAACTCTTAATAAGGGTTTATGAAAACAAATACTGAGTATATTATACGTGTGAAAAAACACATCCCTCAAATATTATAAACTTCAACATCTATAGTTATGACTAATGAAACATACTTGTGTATATTATCACCATCTTTATGTATCATCTTTATATTTCATGATTTTTTTTTAGTTTTATATTAATTATTGATAGTATCATGCAGTTTGTATTAATGTTGATAATATTATGGATGAAACATTTCTGAGATTACTGGGTAAGATTTGAGTTAGAATAGAATTTTTTTATTCTTATCTAATATTTTTTTTATCGATAATAAATAAATAAATAAATATGAATTACTTTAAGGGTTGTCCTTGTACATAATAACAACTTCTAACTTAATCCAGAGAAAGTCACCCGATGTATTAAGTAAATATCTCATAAGATTATCCTAATACAAACCATCGGGTCTATGCACCAATTAGAAAAGGAAAAAAGCACATACTATGACTTGGATGAAACCCACGACCAAGTCTTTAATTGGATCAATGCGAAAGCTTCTAGTACATCTACTACTTTTCCTTTAAAGATAACCTTATTTTTGTGCCTCCAGACCTCATTAACTACTGTGATTCAAATCCCTTCTCAAACCTCATCCTTCGGCGCATTGCTCATTGAAAAGTTTAACAATGGGACATTATGAAACACATTCAGTCAAACACAACAATAGTTCCACAATAACCAAAATCTGCAGTAATATTTTAGTTTTAGATTTTTATTGAATCTTTTAATTGTTTTTTCTCTTTTATTTGTATTCAGTTTATATATGTTGCCACTTTTTGTATCGTAAGAGATTTTTTAAATTCTAGTTTTAAGAGATTTATTATATGGACTTCAGTAGTGTTTGGATCATCAGTATAAGGTACACTGAGATTCTTGTACTCACAATTTTGAATTTGCCCATTAATTAATTTGAATTATTTTCTTAAAAGCATCGTCTAGATTTTTCATTCGAATTTTTGTTTAGATTTTTCATTAGAATTTTTGGTTTTAATATTTGATTTTTCAATTCAAAGTAGCATATCTTTCTCTACTCTAAATTTTTCTTGATTATGGCCTCTAGATTATAGTTTCTTGATCTTCTTTTCCATATTTTATGTGTTGCCAATCGTTTGGTGAGAATTATGTGAAACTATCTTAAATGAGGTTAAAATTTTCAAATTCGACATTTCCGAAGTTAGTGTCGTATTTTTTATCACTATTCTGAAATTTTGTGGTGGTGCAATCAGTAATTGGTGTTTTTTCTGTTTCCACCACTCGAATAATGTTTTTGTAGCGCGTTGTTTTATTCCGTGTTACAATTGTCCATTCGAAATCTTACACGAGAGGCGCATTCCGTGTTTGGCGATTTCACTGTTCAGTGATGACTTGATTTCGTTTCAAATAAATATTAATGAATAGTTCAAGCGTGATGCATTCAATTTGTGTTTATTCAAGCGTATATTGAATCAGTGGCATACAGTGCAATTCATGATTCGTGAGGAAGTTGATTGCGAGCAAGTGATTGAAGTGGTGATTCGAAGATTGTTCATTCAGTTGGATTCAGTGTGCTTGATCGGTGCAAATCCGTTCTTTCGCGTGGCGTGAATAATTGCTTATACGTGCGATTTTCATGAGATTAGATAGAACTGATTCATACACAAGGAGTTGGTTTAACTCGAGCGCTGCAATCTGTGAAACTCATTAATTTGGAGTGGAGAAGTTCACGCATAAGACCAAGGAGGCTCTCGTGAGCGGTGAGCAACCACCACGCGTAGTTCAAGTTTACTCCTCTCTACCTCGTGGCTTCTCTACTCTCCGACAAGAGAGGAATGGGCTCGTGCGGTGAAGCCAGTGCTCAATCAAGCACAGAAGAGCCTTCTATCGCAGTCTCCTCCTTCGGCTGACGTTTCGGTGCGTACGAACCTCATCAAAGTCATCTGCAAAGCACATGATCAAGATGTATTAACCTTTTTTTTTTAGTAATTACACGTTGATTTCAAAATCGTTGTCTATTAGCAAGTAATTTATTCTATTGAAGTATAGACGACATTTGTTCTAGAACCGTTGTCTATAAGTCACATATAGAAAAAAAAAATTTAAAAATAAATAAAAACAACACCAACCTCAAGGTTGGCAACGATGGTGAAGGACAGGGCATCGACAATGGTGGAGGAAAAGCGGAGTGCAAGAACCTTAACCAATGAACCAATGGAAGAATAGGAAATGAACCAATGGAAGAATGGAGGAAAAATAAGATGAGGGTAGGAAGAACTTACAAAGGCAACGACGGCGACGGTAGAGGGAAAGTGGAGCGCGGTGGTGGAACACTGAACAAGAACCTTAAACAATGAACAGGTGGAAGAATGGAGGAATAATAAACAATGAGAGTAGGAAGAACATACAAAGGTAATGAGTGAAGAGAACGTTCAAAAGATTTGAAGAGAGAGAGCAAAGAAGAGAAAAAAATGCAAAGAACGAAAGCGCAAGTGGTGCAGAGTATCGAATTAGGGTAATAATGAGGGTATAGACAGCGGTTGTAAGAGGAAACACTATCTATTTAAATCACAGAGGGAACCACTGTCTATTCCTTTTGTGATTTAAATAGACAATGGTTCCTCTTACAAATGTTGTCTATATACCTGTTTTAATTTCAAAAATGTCACCGCATTTTGATAAACGGTGTTTGGTAGCGAAATGTTGTATATTAGCTGTCAGAAATAAGTGTTTTCGCATTAGTGACGACGTGTGGCAACACGCATCAGCCAGCTCATCCTCGACCTTCAAGAAGATTTTCACATCACGAAGTTGCTCAAGGAAGCTAACGTGGCAACATCGAAGGTCACCTAGTGTAATTTCATGGAGTTGCGATCCTAACTTCTTCTCCAGCACGTCTCTCTGCATGCGTTGGAGATATTGTCAATAAAAGCAAATGGTGCATTTGCTAGAAGCATGAATATTGTTGTTCAATGAACCTGTTTTAAGCAGTTGAAACAATTGTTTTTGAATTGTTGAATCAACTCTATAAATTCATTTTGGAACTAGCATTGGTAATTCACATGCAGTTTTAAAGAATTTTATCAAACGAATAGTAGGTGATATCTTGATTTCAATCAACGATTGCATCTGGTGGTTTAATCATCTAGTAATTCAAGTTAGAGTAGTTAAATCAATCAATGCAAAAGTGTAAGGCAAAAACGAGGTTAAATCAACCAATGCATAAGTGTAAGGCAAAAATGAGGTTATGTATTAAAGGTTATAGACATAAAGCTTTTGAAAGGAAGTTAAAATCAATTGTGTCTTTTCTAATTTTTAGTTGTTTCTCTTTAAACAGGTGTAAAACCTTTATTTTGTTTTTTCTGATTCTAGTCTTTATTGATTGACTTTTTTATTTTTCATTCTTTCTCTTTAGCTAGACTCTAGAATGTGTGTACTGTTTGTATATTTTCAAAAAATCTACTTTGATTTCAATAGAAAAATAGAAAATATATTAATTCTCATATATTTTTTGCCTTCCTTTTTTATCATTTTGTCCTGGTTGAATATAAGTCAATCCAGGAGGGCAACCATGTACACATTGTTCAAATTTCCCTCTAAAAAGACATTGTTTATGTATAACTGTTTAAATTCCCAATTACAAATAGAAGTTAGAGAAAGAAGCAACCTTATGGTGGTCATCTTTGCTATTGGAGAAAAATTATCAAGGTAGTCAATTCATTTTGTTTATGTGTGTCCCTTTATCACATGCCTTGCTTTATACCTTTCAATTGTCCCATTAGTTTTATATTTTATTTTGAATACCCATTTGCAACCTATGGTAGCTTTGTCCTCAGGCAGAGCAGTCTCCCAAGTTTAATTTGACTCCAAAGGAGATATATCACATTGTGTAGAATCAATATTTTTCAGAGCAGCGCAACTCTGCATTTTTCAGCACTATAGAAAAACAAAAGAAAACATATTATGCAGCAAATCTGCATATTTCCAGCACAATATACTTTAAATTGTTTTCCTTACAAATACACTCCCAAAACCATTCCCATAAAAACCTCTAATGATGGTCAAATATCCCTTCAAAGTTGCTAAGACAATCTGCATTGCCTTCACTTGCACTAGCATCAACTATTTTTGCTGCAAAAGGTATCTCATTCTACACTTGCCAGGAAAAGCTTTACTCTGCTTTTGCCTTGTTGCTTCCATCCTAAAAGTTGCAGATCCCATAGTCCCTCTGTTGTCTCCTGCATCATCTTTGGTCTCTTTTCGTTGCATCCTTTTTCAACCAAATGATATTTGTTTTCCACAACTGTGTCGCCATCAGAGGGAGCTTTAATACACTAGTGATGCTACACCACAACATGCACATAGAATAAAAAAATTCCATGTCTCTCAGTCAACACAAGAAAATGGAAAATAAACCCTTGGATTGTATAAAAACCTAGTAACATATTTACACCTAAGTTTATGTGAGTTTTTTTTTTGTTGGCTTTTGTGAGTCGCATTGATTTTGTTTTTAATAGTGTTTAGGAAATAGGGCACAGATGATTCAACGTGTTGCATATTTGACCTTATACTCCTCCTAATAGAAATAAAAATAGAGAGAAATTTGGGGAAAAAATTGAATTACTATAGACAATAGAAAAAGGTGATGAGTTGCATAGGAGAGGAAAACATTCTTCTCTTTTAGAATCTCATTGCTCTTCAAAGATCTACACCATTGAAGAGTATGGTGAAAAGAAGAAGAAAAGGAGTACGGTGAAATAACAGAAAGTTTAATAGAATTTTTAAGTTTTTTTTTAAAGCTAATATGACGTCTACTAGTTTGAAAAAAAATAAGTTTTTACAAATTATGTGGAAGGATATATAAGGAATCGATACAAAGAATTATTTTTATATATCATGAAATACGTTTAGTTTTTTTTAGGATATTATACTATAATTAAATCAATTAAATAAATACGAAAGCATTTGTTGTCATTTATCAATGAAATGGACCATCACACTTATAACACTAATTTCTAATATTGATATTCAATTTACCAATAAACTTTATCAACGAATAGACATTTGTTATCATTTACCGACAAATAAGGACATCACTTCCATAATACTTATTTTTTATATTGACGTTCAATTTACCAACGAATTTTATCTACAAATAGACACAAGAATTATAAAATTTATGTTTTTTGCCATCCGTAAGTAAAAATTTTAGATAATCGCATTTTATTGATAGATTTTTATTTGTCGATAATTATCCGTCTGTAAATTGATTATTTTTTACAGTGTACAAATAGAAACAAAATTCTTTTGTAGGAAGGGTATGCCTTATGAATTTGATCATTTCATCGTTACTTGTATTCTTTCTATTGTCTCAAAAAAATTGAGTAGAATGGCTAGGAAGATGAAAAATATTCATATTAGGTTCTTATCGAGGAGCAATAAACATGAAGATTGTTTGGATAAGTTGAGAAGATATATGTTGTCTTAAGAGTCAAGACATGAACATTTGAGTAAGTGTTCAACTTGACACTAAAAAATAGATGTTTTGCTTAATATGGGATTTTGGATAGAAGATAGATGAGAATGGAACCTAAAATAAAGTAGAAATTTGCTTAAAATAAACACATGATAAAATTTCTATAAATTAACTTATATATAATTTAATTTTAAACTTAAAGAAAAATTTACATTTCAAATTTTTCGTTATTTTTTTTTTGTCTTCTCTAAAAAATTGAAAGAATTGTGTTTAATATTTTTTCAAACAAGTGGATTCCATTATAAATATATCATCTCATCAATTCAATATAACGGATAAAATCTTTTTATTATTCATTTCCCCTAATGTTTCTAACATTCATGCTCTTTTCTAAATGAATAGCAATAAAATCACAAATAAGAAATTGCATATACATGATAAGTTGATTAGATGACATCGTGTAAATTTATATAAAACACTACAATTTGAATTTAAGAATTATATTTATAGAAAAAAATATTGCAAGTAAAATATAAGATTGATGAACTTTACTATTTTCTCTATACATATCTCTTGAAGAGCCATTGTTAACATATTATATTCTATTCTTGGCTTTTCAGCATACCAACAAAACAAATTTTAAAAGCTAGACTTTGGTTCCCATTTTGTGCCTTGAATGACTGATCTATTTATAGAATTTTTTATAAAACTTTCTTATGAATTCAATTCTAACTCCATTCATAACACCTTTTTTAGAATTAAAAAATCATCAAGATTAGTTCTACCCATATTTATAAGTTAATCATTTTCATCAATGTGTATAGAATATTTCTGTATTTTGAAATATAACAAACCTTTATTTGTTAATTATTAACTTGATTTAAATTGTTTCAAATCAAATGTTTTTGTTTTTATTTTATTTTAAAGAGTCAATACTTAGAAGCAATAGAAACTTCTAACTACTTGTACAATTTTTGAAACAAACACCCCTTCTAGAATAAAGACTTAGATAATTAGAAAACTAATTATCACGGTGGACTTGTTTTCTGTCTCAAATTATATATTGGTTTATTAATATGTGTTAATTAGCATGCCATAATTATACATCATTTATAATTAATTTTCCATTTTAATAATCTTTACAATGAAACTCTTTTTTTAGACACTTAAACGGAACTTATTCTAAAAAACAAAAAATCATGTTCCCAGATTAAGTACAGTTTAAGGTGTATAGATGTTATCTGAAATAAATAAAAATATATGTAGATTTTTTTTTATACGTGTTTTTCACTCCTTTTACCTTTGTTTGGTTTCAACGTTAATCATACTCTATTAACAAGAAGAAGGGAAACTTTATTCAAGTTTCATCATTTCTCATTATGCAACTAAACGTAAAAAGATAGAAACAAGGAGAAAACAAACATGCCCTATGCCAAATGGTAATATGAATTAATTTATTGCCCGTAATTTGAGGATTAATTTGAAGACTGTGGAGTTATTATAGCCTTTCCATAAAGATGAATTATTCACTCTTTATTTTTCTAATAATAAAATATATTTATTATAACATAAAATTGATTTTTATTTCTAATATAAATTTTATATTTTTTAAATATTTATAATAAGAAAATTATTAGAATGAGTATTTATGGGTAACAAATAGATTTCCGTTGTCAATAATTTTTTAATATAAATATATTTGAAATCTAAATTTTGAACTATAGATAAAAATTAATTTTACGTAAAAATATAAAAAAAATATTTAATTATTAATTTTGGAATTTGATGTTTTAACAATTCCATATTTATATATATATAATCAATTAATGAATTTTTATGATAATATAATAATAACAACATTTGAATGAAAGTAATTGATTGGGTGATTAATATTAATTAATTAGCGAGAATCATCGTTATTCTATTTTTTTGTTGTTGAAAAAAGTGATCATGATTTGTTGACAAGGGAATAGAGAATCTTAAGATGATAACTTAATATCCTATTTCCATTGCTTTTTAGATGCAAAATTGAACTTTATGACTTCAACTCTCCTTGTTGACCAATTCATGCTTTCCCAACGCAAACGCCAAATACAAATTTTCAAACTAAGTGCTTTTTTCCTTTCACACGTTCGCTTTTCAATAATCCAGATAAAATGTTCCAATTATAAACATGAATTTTCAAAACAATCTAGAGAATGAAAATGAATGAATATAAACATAAAATATAAATTTTTTTTATTCATCAAACATAAAAAGAAGAAGAAATATTAAGTTTCAGTGAAAGAAATGACACATGTATGGTAAAACTTGTCTTGTTATTCTTGAATAAGATGTTGGATCCAATTATTTTGGTACTAGTGAGTGAATATGGTATAGTGATAACAATTATTACTTCAATTATTACTTTGAAACAATTTTTAATATATTTTCATCTCAATGTTTAACTTATTTCTTTAAATTTATAGACACTATGAAAATTTATATTAATCATATTTTGTTTAGGAAAGGCTATATTATTACTCCAAAATTTCAGTGCCTATTATTTCTTCTCACACCCTCTCTTTTTTATTTTTGATTGTTCTATTTTTCATTCTAGACCCATTTTATTCCTTTTTTTTTATTCCTACTTCCAAAAATAATTTACAACTATTATATTATTATATTATGCTATTCCACATATATCACAAACATATTTCTTAATTAAATTAAATATTTAGTCATAATCTAAATTTAATTAATGTAATACCCCAAAAATACATATAACTATTTTAAGAGAAATTCTACATGTTTTTATACAAGCTTATAGTTTTTTCAAAACATTCCTAATACATGATTAGGACTTATACAAATACAAATATTTACAATTCAAAGCTAAAAACTTTCTAATTTTATTGATGAACTAAAGTCTTTCAAGCTCTCCTGCACTTGTATGATTATCTGCTCGTGTACATAATAAAATTTTATAATATACCTAATTCAATCAAAAGAGCAAACCAAATTACATAAACCAAATTCTCAATTATTCAATCTTCTTCAAATCCCAACACAAACAATGCTACACTTCCAGGATATTTAACAAACAAAATAAGAATTGATTCCTTCCGGAAGATTTGTATTAAGTAAGTCCTACCAGAGACTAATACTTTATCAAATACCCAAGACTTAGATTACTAGTGAATCCAAGAGAAAAGATTAGGATAAGTTCAATACAACCCAAGTCGTGCATCTCATATGTCACGGTATGTACGAACTCACTCATCAGCTTCTCATAACTTGATATCTTAGTTAGTCTATATGACTTAGATCATCAATAAAATTAGAATATCTCTATTCACAAAGGATTGATAAGATTGCATGTAGACAAATTTTATATTTTATGACATCCAACAATAAGTCATTCCTTCTTCCACTTAATGCTTATTAGTTGTTTCTCTTTTCTCTATATATATATATATATATATATATATATATATATATATATATATATTTTGTGAATAAAATTAATGGTTTTGCTTTGTTTTCCATCTCTTCTTCTTGTCATAGAGAATAATAGTGCATGTGACATTTTGAAATATGATAAACCTCTTTCATGCTATTTTGAAATATATACCACTCATAACTCGTATAACAACAATTTACAATAAAACCAAAATAGGGATCCAACTTGAGTATTCTATATGCAATAACAATTGAAATTTCACAAATTAGCAATGCTATTTTGTCTTAATATATGATGACAGCAACTTAATTGCCCTGATCCAATAAATAGGCAAAAACTACCAAGTATAGAAAATGCACACAATTTAAAAAGTTACATGTATATTTAGAAGAAAAAAAATTGTACTATTGCATTTTATGAGCCTTTCAACTAGGTCCATTGGGTAAGACAGGGCAAGTAAAACAAGCTTTGCTTTTTAGGCTGCAATTTGAGGAGCTCCATTCACCCCTACATCATACACAAATTATGTGTTTTAGGATTAGGTTTTGGACAACCCCATGCATATGTTAACAATTAATGACTAATAACTCAGCAAAATATCCTTGCATAAGAATAATTGACAACCTCTTATCACGATATTTGTATGAGGGTGTGTTTGAGTGTTTGAATTTAGAAGAAAAAGAGCATAAAAAATGAAAAAAAAAGTTTTGTTGGTTTCAAACTCAAGTTGGAATCATAGGTTAAGATAAATGAATTGAAAAAAAAGGCAATGATGAAAATGGTGAAGTGAAAGATGACCAAAAGGAACAATGAAAAATGGAGGATGAAACAAAGCATTTGGCATGAAAGTATTGTTTTGGTGTGCCGTACCAGGCATTAGCTGGACCATATACGATGCCGTATTGGATGCCTTCAGCTACATTGCAAATGGGTCCAATCTCCGACAATCGTACAATCGAATTGTTATGCATTATTTTGCTCTAAATTAAAATACATAATATTCTTTGTAATTTATACATACTTTCACTAGTTATAAAAATGAATATTTCGAGTCTATCCTAACAAGTGTTTGTTGGGTATATCGTGTCACTATCAGACCACTATTGGACCACTCATAATATATAATTTCACGCACAAGTTGATAGTCTTAGCGTGACGGGATGTGTTGGAGATCCCACATTGACTAGATATTAGAGTTTTTCATAATATATAAGTGGGTGCAAACCTCACCTTATTGAATCGATTTTATGGGGTTGAGTTAGACTTAAAATTTACGTTATAATAATATCACTAGTAGTTTCTGAAAAAAAAGTCTTCATCTATAATAGTTTTTAATAATTTTTTAACTTTTAATGCATGGAAATTTTGACCTATTCAACTATGTTTACTCTAATAGTTAGGTTCAATTGCATTGGATTGAGAAAGATACTAGTCATGTGATTGGAGGGTGGTACAAGTCCATGTAATTGTGGTTGATTTTTATTTTTTTTAATTTATTGATATGTTTTTAGCAAATTTAGTTGTTAAAATTTAATCATTTTCTATAATAGGAGGCATTTGTAATTTATTAATTTTATTCGAGATTTTGAGTTAGTTTCTGGAACAATTCATACTGTAGAAAATAATCCTTCAAATAAAAACTAACATATTATTTTAGTTATATTATTAATGTTTCTTAAATTCTAAAAAACACTATATCACATTTCTTATATAATTTGAATGAACTAGTAAATTAACGTGAATGTAATAAAATAAAACCCTATTATATTAAAAAATTAGAATATAGTATAATGTTTTGGTTGGGTTATTAAGTCAAAATATTCCTAACGTAACCCATCCACCGTTCAACCACTTCAACAATCTGAAAGAGCATTTCTTTTCCCACCTTTTTTTCTATTTTTTTTTCACTTTTAGATATATATAAATTTTAATATGTAAATGAAAATGGTCAAAGGTCAACATTATTGGTGGGCATTGAGGCGTTGTCGTTTTATTGCTGTCAGCCTAAGACCTTCCTCGTGGAAAGATAGGGCTTTAATTTTATCCATTTTTCAAGGTTGTTGCCATAGTCAGCATAATATTTAATGCAGAAAATTACAAAAAAAAAGTATGTTTATTTTTTAAACACATTAATTAACTCAATAACATAAATATTTTTAAGTCACTTTTCATTTAGCTTTTAAATTTTTTATCATAAAAAGTTAATACTTCTGAATAGTATGTCAATTTATAATTAAATACCTCATCTTTTCTTATTTTTTAAAATATTTTTTTAATGTAATTTTAAATAAGTTGTATATTATACTTCTTTCCCCTTTTCATATTTACTTCCATTTAATGTTGTTGTAACTTTTACTGAATGGAAATAAGAGCATAATTAGAAGAAAAATTGTTATCTTTAATTTAGAAAGCAACAGATAAAATATTTTTTTATCAAAAATAAAAATTATGAAAAAGAGAGAATAATAATATAAAATTCATTAATTTATTTTTCAATCACTAAATTATTTTAGTATGTATTTATATTTTAAGTGATTGTAAATACTTAATTCTTTTTATATCTTTAGTGTACTTACTTGTAAGAATTATAACATCTCACCTTATGCAGATGAACTAAAGAAAATAAAATAAGAATTAGTAGTGATATAATGGTTAGGTGCTTTAATAATTTAGGTGTTTTATAATAGTGTGTTCTTATGTAAAATATCTTATATAATTACAAACATAAATTGTCAATAATGGGCAATGCATCAATAATTCATTTCTTTATAGATTTTCATTAAAAATAGTTTAAAAGCAACATTGGACTCTCTTTTTTAAAACTATTTTCAGATAAAAGTGTAAATTTAAATTACAGTTCCATGCTTAAGTTTTTTACATAATGTATTCACAGAATATTTTAAATTAAGAGAATTAGTGGACCATTTTAACACATGTTCATGATTTAAAAAATATAAAAAGTTTAAGTATTTTAAAATCAAATGAAAGAACAATATTTAAAATAACTAAAATTAAATGAAAATTTAATAAACAGAAAAAGTACATCATAAATATATTATTTTTAGAAAAAATTATAATTTTCTCAAATTATTTTCAAAGATGAGAAGTTAATTTGAAATAGAAGTTTCTTTTTTCATGTTTAGCTAAGAGCAGAACTTTTATTACTTGTACAGTTGTGCTATAAATGTATAGCAAAGAAAATGAAGACTATTAAATATGACACAGCCAAAAGTACGAGACATAGTAGATCGTTTGTCGCCATCCAAAGGTCTAATGATTTATTTTTTTCCAAAATATATTTTAACATATATATTATTCTTTTTCTAAATAATTTAAGAGAGAAAAATTGGTAAAATACATGATCGTAACATATTTTTATTATTAGTCAAAGCTCATAAAAAACTAAAAAATTATAAATAGAAATTATCAAATAAAAAAAAGTTATAACTTTCACTAGTAAAAAGTGAATTAAATAAAGATATATTTTTTTTAACCTTTTCGATCCCATAGTTAATGACAGGGGACAAAATTTATTTAATTTTTGTGTATAAATTAAAACAGGAATTTAGAAGCACGTGTGATAGAAAAAGAAATTATAGAGAGAGAAATAGTAGAGTATGTTGTTGAGAATACAATTTTTGTAGAGATTAAAAATGATTAGAAATTGATAATTATTGAGAATTGAAAACATGTGTATAGTATGAAACAGTGTTGAGCTTTGGGATATTCGTTTTGGAAAAATTGAAGATAGAAATTGAGGTTGAATGAAAGGAATGATATAAGTGGATAGTATTTTTAATTCTCAATTTATTATTACTTAATTTCCAAAACCCACCATTTTCTTTTCCTTTTTTTCTCACTCAACTTTTCTCTCTCTCTTTCTTCTGCTTCTTCCCTTCGCCGGAAAATCCCGCCGGCGTTACTACTCAAGTAAACCTAGACTCTCTCACTCTTCTAGAAGCTTCTTCTACACAACACAGCATGGGAAACTGTAACGCGTGTGCGAAGGCTGATGTGGTGGAAGACAATAGCAAGTCGAGCGACGGCAACCGCGCCCGGAAAAAGGAGGCGAACCACAAAAAGCCGAACCCGTTTTCGGAGGAACCGGGGAGGTTGGCGGCGCCGATCCGTGTTCTGAAGGACGTGATTCCAATGAGCCACAGGACGCGCATAAGCGACACGTACATATTGGGCCGGGAATTGGGCCGGGGGGAGTTCGGCATCACCTACCTCTGCACGGACCGGGAAACCAAGGAGGCGCTGGCCTGCAAATCGATCTCGAAGCGGAAGCTGCGAACCGCCGTGGACATTGAGGACGTCCGGCGCGAGGTGGCTATCATGTCCACGCTTCCGGAGCATCCCAACATCGTGAGGCTCAAGGCTACCTTCGAGGACAACGAGAACGTGCACCTCGTGATGGAGCTCTGCGAGGGAGGAGAACTCTTCGACAGGATCGTCGCCCGTGGGCACTACAGTGAGCGCGCCGCCGCTGCCGTGGCTCGCACCATCGCTGAAGTTGTGAAGATGTGCCATAGCAATGGCGTCATGCATAGAGACCTCAAGCCTGAGAACTTCCTTTTCGCGAATAAGAAGGAAAATTCCGCTCTCAAAGCCATCGATTTTGGCCTCTCGGTGTTCTTCAAACCAGGTAAGAGAATTAAAAGCTTACAGCAAGAACTGTTTAAGTTATGTTATGTTTTGAAAAAAATTTGGGGGGTTTTTTAGGGGAGAAGTTTGCGGAGATTGTGGGGAGTCCTTACTACATGGCGCCGGAGGTTCTGAAGCGGAATTACGGGCCGGAGGTGGATGTGTGGAGTGCTGGAGTGATCCTTTATATTTTGTTGTGTGGGGTTCCTCCGTTTTGGGCAGGTAGGGATTTGTGTTTTGTTGTTCTACTTTGGGTGGATTTAGCTGTGTTTCAATTTGATTTGAGATTCTGGTGTGGCTTTTGGGTGGGGCAGAGACTGAGCAAGGTGTGGCGTTGGCGATCTTGAGGGGTGTGATTGACTTCAAGAGGGAGCCTTGGCCGCAGATATCGGAGAGTGCCAAAAGCCTTGTGCGCCGAATGTTGGAGCCCGATCCTAAAAAGCGTTTGACAGCTGAACAGGTTCTTGGTAAGTCATTCACTCTCTGTACTGTGTGTGGTTTAGTGTACTTCTGTCTACTAACTGGGTGGCAAGATGATGGATTTTTGAACAAGGGAGGTTTTTAATTATTATTTTTTTATATTTTTGTACTGATATATGTTAACCTTCGCCTTTGTGGTTTCATTGGAATTGGGTTTAGTGGAGAGGTATGACAAGTGTGCTTCAGATCTCAGTGTGTTTTGTAGGAATTGGTTTTGGTCCAGAATTATGATAAGCGTGTTTCAGATTTCAGTATGTTTTGTAGGCTTTCATTAAATGACCTGTCAGGTATTACTATAACTTTTGTACATTGGAATCGGTGTCCATGATGGATGCGGCATAAACATAAGTTTCCTTCTCTGCTAGATTTTTGCACCGTATGATATGACTTGACCGTGGTCGAAATTTGTCCGCAGAAAGCCTGTAAAATGAAGATGGCATATAAGAAAAAAGTAAAAACCCTAATACTATTTGTTAAACATGGCTCAGTTCTAGAATAGGTAGCTATAAGGCTTGAGGAAAATTTTCCTTTGTAGTGGGATTAGTGGGTGGAGCTTAGGATTAATTGTTAGTTGTTATCCAATTAGGGATTGCTTGGATGAGTTGGTGGAAACTGGGAAGGTGGGGAATTTGGAAAGAAAACCGCTTCACACTTTGTTGGTATGTTTGGCTATAATATATAGAAATTAAAATATTCATTTGTCAAAGTCATAGCTCTAACTTTGGTTGAAAGTCATCACGAAGTCATATATTTTCCGCTGACTCAACCGGACACACTGTTCACTTATGGTTTATTTTTAGGATCCTCCTATTTTGTGCTTCTACTGGGCTAGTTAGCAAGCAATAACTTTACACAAGATGGGTTTCAAGTTTCAACCACCGTCTATAGCCTAAGCTGGATTCGTAATCTATTTATTTCTGGGTTTAAAATGCATTATGTCTTGCTAAGGTAGATAGGAGTGAGGAGAGAATAAATTTTCACTTCTTTTAACTTGAATAGTGTTCTTTTTATCTTTGGATTAACAGCGATATTTGTAGTCTATTTTGTGTCTTAGAAGGTTTTGTTTTGGTAACTAAATAGGTTTAACTTGTGGGGGCTTCAAAATCATAATGTTGCAACAGTTTGAAACAGCTGTGTCTATCATTTAATTTTTCAAAATAATTATCAACCTTATCCTTTACCCATTTCGCCCTTCTCAAAAAGGAAAAATAATTGTTAAATATTTGAAGCCTTACGACATGGGTTGGGAGACAGGACTGTACATTAGGTCTATCTTATGAAGAAAGTCTAGTGAATATTTACCATCTTTAATTATGTTTACAGAGCATCCCTGGCTGCAAAATGCAAAGAAAGCTCCAAATGTTCCATTAGGAGATATTGTGAGGTCAAGGCTTAAGCAGTTTTCTGTGATGAATAGATTCAAAAAGAGAGCTCTGCGGGTTAGCATCTGTCCTGGTTTATGCACGATTGTTTACTCAAATCTCTATGTGATTTAAATAGTAAGTTGAGAAGTTGGTGATTTAGGTTTCTTTGAATGAATGTTTCAGGTAATTGCAGAGCATTTATCTGTTGAAGAGGTAGAAATAATCAAAGATATGTTTACATTGATGGATACTGACAAAGATGGCAGAGTAACATTCGAGGAGCTGAAGGCTGGATTGAGGAAAGTTGGTTCACAATTGGCTGAGCCAGAGATAAAGATGCTGATGGAAGTGGTAAACTTCTATAATTATATATCATTTATAATGTAGTTACTTCAAATAATATCAGTTCTTTTATCATTACCGCGTTATACTGTAATTAGAATTTCTCTCTCTCATATACTCAATTACGTAGGAATGTGGCATGTGTATGACAAATGTGACTTGTCTTGCTATTTGGATGTTGCAGTGAGTAAGCATAATTTAATATGCCAGTATGCTACATTTTATCTAATAGTGTGGTGTATTTTATGTCTGAATCTACTTGTAAAAGCCTTTATTTTATGGTAATATTTCGTAATTATTAGTTAGTATTAAAAAATTATGCTAAAGGCTATATCAATTATGAATATCACCTTTTTATGTCTCACTTGCGGAGATTGTTTTAGACATAGAGGAAAGTGGCACCAGTTTATTAAAAACACAACATACCTTTGTATAAAGTTAGTGAGACAGTCATAATGTCATTCGAAATGAGATTCATATATCTGAAGTCAAATAAATTGAGTTGCTTTTCATCCCTTAATCTTGGACTTTTCAAGTGTATTTGTGTTACAAATTTGTGATTCAAAAATGGTTTCCTTTGTTCTGAATTACATAGGCTGATGTTGATGGGAACGGAGTACTTGACTATGGAGAATTTGTAGCTGTTACGATTCACTTGCAAAAAATGGAGAACGATGAGCATTTCCACAAAGCATTCAAGTTTTTTGACAAAGATGGGAGTGGTTATATTGAGTCGGGCGAGTTACAAGAAGCCTTAGCAGATGAGTCAGGAGAAACTGATGCTGATGTATTAAATGATATCATGCGTGAAGTAGACACTGACAAGGTTTGACTTTCATGCTCATTATTTGTTATTTAGTATTACTAGCTTTCAATTATTAGAATAACTGTTGCTTAGTAATTATATTTACTATGTAAGAAATTTCAATGGAAATTACAATTATTTGCTTCAGTTATCACATCTCATATACACGTTCTTGCCTCTCTATAAGTCTTTCTGTCGTTTTTCAATTTCGTGTTTTCACTTCACAGGATGGTCGCATTAGTTATGAGGAGTTCGTGGCAATGATGAAAACTGGAACTGACTGGAGAAAAGCATCCAGGCAATATTCAAGAGAGAGATTCAAGAGTTTGAGCCTAAACTTAATGAAGGATGGCTCGCTTCAGCTTCATGATGGAATTACTGGTCAAGCTGTGGTGGTTTGAGAGTAAAGTAATTTCTTAAAGTAACCTGATGCCATGCTCTCTCAGTTACTCATTTTTCTTGCGTCACTTGTTGTGCTTGGAAGTCTTGGGAATCTCTCCATGAAAGCAAGTTTTGGGAAGGTTCGAGTTTTAGTATTTTAAGATATAATGATCTTGAGTTGGAGTTGATTAGCTTAGGTTTCTTGGTTGGATTGGATGTTAGATGCCTGCAGCTTGCGTTGGAGGATTGCAATTGCATACTAAAGATGGTTCATAGCCTGTCACCAAAAAGTGTGGAGCACATGCTACAGCTACATACCCCAAAAAAATTACAAATTCTTTGTATATCTGTGTTATATCTGTGTTTGATAATTCCATTGGTAAATGTGATTTTACTAACTTGTGTGCAGAAAACCAGTTATAGGACTTGTCTCATTGGCGATATGAACTTCTGAGCATGTTTATAGAAAGTCTAGATATCTGGAAGTTGAAGCAATTTAATTTGTCTGAAAGTGTAGCTATTTAACACTTTGTCTACACATTCTCTCTTGGCCCCCTGTTATGAACTTTATGGTTAATTTGCATGAGGTAGAACATAATCTGGAACACCCTTAAACTGTAAATACATTCGTTTTTATCAGACTAAGGTGAGGCCTTCCAAATCTCACTATATTACCAATTTCGATGAAAATACAAGTAAATCCCCATTATTAGTGCTACTATTATTAAACTTCCATCCTTGCCCAGCCTTAAAATCTATTAATTTATTAATTATAACTTTCTTTGAAATTTGGGTTACTTTTTCTGAAAAAGTTACACTCTAAAATTAAATCAAATTAATCATAATACATTTCCTAAATAAATAATAATCACATTAATTAGAATGCAAATTGTTTTTTTCTAAATTGAATTAATCAAAATTAATAAGTTGCCTATTAAAAGTAATCGAAATAATTACGATTTATCGTCAAGTCGATGATGTTAGTGTTGTTGAACTTCTAGAACACGCTTTCTGGAATCTCTAAAATGAGATTTTCATATAATATAACTTTTGGGATGCATGAAATATATTATTATTTAACAAACTTTTCAAAAATATATATAATATCTTTTTAGATTGAGCTTTTTTAACAAACTTTTTAAAACGTGTTTTATTTAGCAACACGTTCTCTCTTTCTTCTTTTTCCTCAACATTTTTGCACTCTTCTTCTGCAGTGACAATGGTGCAAAGTAGGGCGACAACAGCGGTGTGAACAGTTAACGAGGGTATTTTAGTCTTTGTCGTTAGTAGTGAGGTGTAGTTCGTAATGGAGGAGGTGTAGGAAGAAAAGGCCTAAATGTGTTTGGGATGATGGATTTTAAGGAAAATGGTTAACCAAGTTCTGGCAGCTTCTTCCGCACCTCCATGACTTTTTAAGCACCCCATAAATTTAAAAATTCCAAAATTATCAATAAAAGACACAGTGTTATACAATTGGTTGTTGAGAGAAAAAGGTGTGTGGGTTGAAGGTGGCGGTGGTTTCTATGGTGGTGGTGGGTTGTGTTGATGACAATTGGCGATTGTTGGTGGCAGTTCGTCGTGGTGGTGGCATTTTTAGGTAAGTTTTTTGCGTCTTTACCCATAGTTGCTTTAAGAGATATTTGTGAAGTTTTTGTATTTTAAACTAGATAACGAATTAACTAATCTATAAGTTTCAAGATCAATAATTATGTTCTGAATTTTGTGTAACACGAACTAACTTCCGACTTAAACAATCCATAGTACATGATTGTGTTCCGTATTGTATTTCATAATAATGTAGCTACACAATTTCCATAGTAAATATTTTAAGTTATAAGAAAAATGTACAATAACAATCAAGAACTCTGAAAGTATATCTTTTATATAAGAAAAAGATGAAATGTAACGTTAAAAAAAAATACAATGACAATAAGATCTCCAATTGCTATTCTTAACTTTTTTTTTTCACCTCTAACTTTGTATGTAATTTTCCCTAAAAGTACATTAGAACATGTTTTCGTTATTCACAAAACAATGGAAGCATGTTTATGCTTTTACTAAAAACGAAAATGTTTTTTTCTAGTTCATGTTGTTTATTAAACAATAAAAGAATTTATTAAAAAAAAAGTATTTTTTTCATATTTTAGTAAAAATACACAACAAAAGTTTGTTTTCAATGCAAAATTATTTTTTAGATATGTTATATTTATAAAATAATCGAATTATTTTTGTGAATATTAAAGAAAAAAGTTTATAATTGTGTTTTAAGATATATTATAAAGGTTATAAGATATAAAATTAAACAAATTTATTCTTAATTTATCTAACACCATCATTTATTTAAATTCACAACTTATTTGAAATCATTGCTTCTTTAAATTCATAATTATTGTAAAGCATAAATTTTTTAATTTCTCTTTAACCTTTCTATTTCTTTTTTATTGAAATTCTAAATTTCTTTCTTCTCCTTTCTTTTTCCATAGCCATGAGCTTGATTATAGCTAAAAAATATACTTAAACTAAAAAAAATTACTATTGAGGATACGTTTTATATTCTATTTGATTTTCAATTCTCTCCTCTTTTTATTTTCATGTATGTACTTTAGAGTTGACGCAATTATGAACAAATGAGAAAAAATGAATTTATATTAATCTAAGTTCGTATTAATATGTTTGTTTATAAGGTTGAGCATTCTAAATCAAACTAGAGGATGTCTAAATATCATTATTCATTTCCTTTTCTAGGAAAAAATGAAAATAACATATTAGTTATAAAAAGGAATTGAATATAGCTTTAAAATATTTTTAACAATATTTGCAAAACAATAAAAGGGAAGATGGTCTAGGATGGATAATTTACTAGTTAAAAACAATCTACAAGAAACAACATGCGAAAGATAGGAGAAGTTTGTACAAGTGTAATAGTAGAAGCAAAGAGACACTTAATTTTTATATTAGTTTAGTCAACATGAACTATGTTAGTTCTCCATCAAGGGTTCCACTAATCAAACTAATTGCAAGTATTCTCTATACCACTTTTGGCTTACAAAGAGTACAAAAAATCACTCTTGTGTAGATTTTGTATTTTTTTCAAAATTTATGATTTCACAATATGAAAATTGGTTTTGAGTTGAATTTCAAAGCTTTAGATAAGTTTGAGAACTTGATATCAATTGGATCAATATGCTTAATTTGAGTATAATTAATATGTAAATGTTTAAGTTTAGCTCATTTAGAACACTTTCTTAGTATATTGATATCTATATATATATATATATATATATATATATATATATATATATATATATATAT
>Ga0123342_1002862_pt1 | contig 28357 bp, 18 predicted proteins | sample Turbeawhitnodule_FD_89960 | JGI IMG/M metagenome (GOLD analysis project Ga0123342, IMG submission 89960) | Root nodule microbial communities of legume samples collected from Mexico - Turtle bean Mexico white nodule | ecosystem: Host-associated > Plants > Roots > Nodule | place: Mexico: Nepantla... | reverse complement strand
TGTAAACGTGAATTGTAGAGGCCCTGTGGCTCTGGATTGGTAGCTTGCTACCAATTACTGTTAGATTGTTATTTCCTTATTTTTCTTGCGGATTGTCTCTGTTATTTGATCTGCATTCCATTATTTGACCCAACTCAATTCCATCTTGACCTACGTCAAACCCAACCATTCAACCTTATTGTGTCCAACCTAACCCAACCTACTTGGGCCCCAATTCAACCTAGCCTGACTTAGACCCAACACAACCTAACCTTTCTTAACTAGGGCCAACCTAACTTAGTTTGACCTGGACCTAACCTGGGTTTGACCCAAGATTGCCCAACATGGGTCTGATCTCGTTTGGATTCGTCTCAGTTTGACCCGACTCGACTTGAGCCCAACTCAACTAGACCCTAGCCCCACCAAGTTGACATGATCATGGTCCTAAGCCAACCTAACTTGACCTCAACCTGACCCAACCCACCAATATTGATTTAGGCCAAACTCGACTTGGCTCAACCTAGACCCAACCTAACTTGGCTAGACGTGGGTCGAACCTGAGTTTTCCCGACATAAGTCGTGCCTGTCTCAGCCCAACGTAACTTGGTCCAAACTAGACTTGGTCTGACCTAAACTCGGCCCGACCTGGATCCAACCTAGCTCAACCCGACCCAATCTTGACCTGACTCAACAAACTTAGGCCCAACCCAACTTAGCATAATCTGGACACAATTCTTCTGGCCTGATGATGGGGTGGATTTAATTTTTTTTTCTCGACAAGCAGATTAAGTCAATTGTAGAACAGTTGAGGATTGTTATATCCACAAGGAAATAATGTTTACCACAATAGTAATAACTCTCAAGATGAAGTAAGGTGAAGAAACAAGTTGGTTTGCATATATTTGTATAAATAACATATTAATCCTACTATAATATTTTAGCATTTTAGCGAGAGGTGAAGCTTTGACAAACAACGGAAGCAAAAGGATGATGATATAGCACACAAGTGTAGAGATTGAAAGAACTTTGTGAATCTCTTTTACTATTGTTATATATAAATACTATGTTTGTTGAAGCTTCATGATCCTTATGGCCAAACCAAGTCGATTCCTCGCACAAGGTTATCTAGAACCATAAACTATCACGATCATTTCTTGCATCACAATAGCTTATTTTTACATTAAGATTTCACCATATTCTCAGCCCCACGCTCTATGGTCATTGAAATATATGACTGATTTGATAGGATTCATATACATGAACTCACCCAGCCTCATTCATGCTCTAAGAGCATCAATGGTCGTTCATCACCATTAAATATTAAGCATACTATCAAACCCATAGAACTTGAATCTCAAATAAAAACATGTAATCATAAACAACAATAACTTAAGAAATATCACATTGCTTTTCAATCCCAACAGGATAAGTTTAGCAACTCATAGTAAAATCCTACCGTGAATGCTAAAAAATGAGAAGCTAAAGAACAACAAACATGGATCCCTGGATGTTATTGGCCATCTTAGCCTTTTAATCCTTTCCTTCAAAGTTTTGTCTTGGCTTCAGCACTAAGGCTTGGTATGATGACCTGATATGACTCTGAAACTCAGCCTCTTCTTAGCCTAGGCACTTTGAGCCTTTGGTTTTGAGCTCTCGTGCTCTTCAGCCCTAGTTCCTCCTTTCCTCTCGATGCTTTTGAATGAGACCCCAAGGTATCTATTTGTAGATTTTAGAAAGGAGCTCTAAAAGATTTGGTTTCCGCTCAGCACAGGCCAATCCACTCAGCGGATTGGCTTTCTTCATGCTAAAGTAATCTTCTTGGGCTTCTAGTCCATTTTTGGGCTTCTTATGATTCATATGTTCATGGATTTGCCTAGGATTCACTTCAAGAAGTTGAGCCCAACACATCCCTTTCTTAGCCATGAAGTCTTCTTGGGCTTAGATTGGCTCCAAGTGAATCTCTCTCCTCCTTATTTTGGCTCAGGTTGGCCTCAAGCTCTTCCTTAGCGAATCCAAGCTTTCTTCATGGTGAAGGACTCTTTGCGCTCAGCCCATGTGAATTCGCTCAGTCTTTCACACTTTGAATCTCTTTGATTCTTCTAGCCTCAATCCGCTTTGGGCATGGTATTAGCACTCAACGTTTTGGAAAGTTTCTTGGAGGCTTGCTCTCTGGACTCAATTCGTTGAGTCGTTCTATATGCGCTGGGCAGATTGATCTTTCTTTTGTTTGTTGTTTTCTTTCCTTTTTCAAGATATCTTAAATTTCTTCTTCTTCTCTTCTCAAATTCCAACTTGCTTTGTAAGGGTTTGACATACATTTTAGATTACTTTTCCATACATTCTATACAAAATGCATGCCTATCTTACTTGAATTTTACAACAACTTATCCCTTATCACCTAACCTAGTCCCAACCCAACTCGACCTGACCAAAACCAACTTCACACGGTCCCAGCCTAGCCTGACCAGAGCCTACCTATACTGACTTGGGTTTGGATTTGGATTGAGTAAATGTTTTTCATGTTTAGAAAGATTTGTACGTAAATATTTTGTTAGGGAAAAGACAAACACCCATAACATTGATTAAGTGCAAAAAACAGTTAAGTGTAAAACATGGTCATGCTTTATGCGTAAGATGATGGTATATTTCCAATAACTAATCATATAAGACCCAATTGTTTCTTCTGACAGATGAATAAATTGTGTAATCTTATTTTATGTCTAATAAGCATCTGATATGCTCAGACGACTTGCATATGGATTTAAGTTAATCTCGTACCACACGAACACACGCACACACATATATATATATATGCTTATTCTATGTTGTAGAAAATTTCTATTACTTCCGTCTGCCAAGAACATCCGTTCAAGCACAAGTCACATCAATGATCTTTTGGATGAAAAGCTAAAGTTGTTTTTCTTCAAAAACTCCCTGACGCTACCATTGTCAACTTTGGAAAGACGATTTGCTTTGTATCGTTCTACTCTTTAGAAAAAATTAAGCAAAGGCACACGGTTTAAAGAAAGGATAAGTACATCCAGCTATTGGAATGTTACGTAAAGAGGAAAAGTGCAATTAATGCATGGAGCACATTTAATGCATCCTTCACAATCAAGCTCATCAGATGAAAGGACAACATTCAAGTGAGTTGAAGTTGCTCAAACGGCTAGAAACGAAATTACAATAGCCAGATTTCTCGGTGCCTATTCATGAAGAAGATGCTGAGGAGAGACTATGTTGCATAATGCTAAAACTCTGCTCAAATATTTCGTGCCACAAAAAACTTCTTAGAAAACATTGTTCATGTTCACTTAGCAAACTAGAAGAGAGAACATAACCTTTTATACGTCAAAGTACTCGATCACTCTCGAGTGAGGAAACCTGTGATTTGTGGATCACTATTCAGATAACTCTTTGTTTATCTTAGCCAGGAGTGGCTGTTTGGCAAAGAATACTCGACTATTAGTTAAGAGTGGTTGTTGGCAAATAATACTCAGTTTTAGCTAAGAGTGGTTGGATCCAAAAAATACTCAATATTAGTCAGGGGTGATTACTATTTAAAGAATACTCAGTTTTAGCCAGGAGTGGTTGGATCAAAAGAATACTCAGTGTTAGCCAGGAGTGGTTGGGTTCAAAGAATACTCGTTATAATTATAAGTGGTTGCGTCCAAAGAATTCTTGTTTTATCCAAGAGTGGTTGTGGTTCAAACAATACTCAAGGGGTTCGCTATGATGGACTACGAGCCCAAACAATACTCAAAGGGTTAGCTATGACGGACTACGAGCCCAAACAATACTCAAGGGGTTAGCTAAGAGCGGCTACGTGCCCAAAGAATACTTGTATTATACTTCGGAACATTAGTCTGCTTAGTGGAACTCAATTTGTTGATTGAGAACTGGATGTAGTCTGTTGTGTCAGACAAACTAGTATAAAAATATTGTGTCTATTTTTCTTTCCCTTACCTCTTATGTTCATGTTACTATCTTTTATATTAATATAAAAAGGAGAGTCATTGTAAAAACTAGGTTTTTAAGAAATCCCTTTCAAACAAGTGAATCTATTTAATGAACAGTTACGTCTGACATATCTCATTAGACGCAATCCCCATTAAGAAAACCATTGATACCTAACCTATAATACTATCGTCTGAATTATCATTATTAGGCAATATTTATGACTTTTTTTAAAAATTATTAAAACACGATTTAACCCACCTTTCTTATGTTTTTCCTATTTTCTACATTTTTTTTTTTTCATTTTCATTTTTAAATAAATTTTTTAATCTAAAAAATGGCCCATAGGTTGGCCCAAGCCCACAGAGCATTGGTGGGAATATTGGTGGCCCTATAGGTTTTTCTTATGTGGGTTTTTTGGTGCTATGGACTTTTTGGCCCCAATCCAAAGTTAGGACCAAGCCTTGTGGGCTAGGCCAAATTGACAGGTGTAGAGCTTACATGTGTGATCATGTATGAAATTTGAAACATATGACCTATTTGTCTGTCATTAGAATGAAAGAAAATCTTTGAAACTTTCAATTGAAACTTTCAAACATGCAACATCATTACATCACCTAATATTCAGTATTTTGTTTCTCGAAATAAAGCTAAGAACAAACAATGATAGAAATAGAAAATAAAAAAATTATTGAATACCTTCAAAGCTTTCTTCACATTCCCCTCCATTGTTCCATAAGGTTTTCTTTGTGGAATCCTCAACAGGTACGAAATATCTTCGAGAGTGTCCTGAAAAGAACATAAACAGGACATAATGCTGATCACTAAAAGGTTCAAAGAGCAAATAAAATCTGAAAAACAGTTCTCATATTCCACATTAATCAAAATGGATATATTATTTAGAAGAGATGTACAAATGGGCAGCTCCTGTCTCATATAAAAATTCCTAATTAAAGTAGCATTCTAATCAACCAAATGTAAACATATCATATCCCAAAATCATCTCTAGCACATTACAATAAATTCTATAGAAAAATATTTACTTTCCAATTCCATTTTCTGTCAGTAACCATCTATAACTAATTATAACAGATATCTACTTTCAATACTCCACCACCCTCTCAGGTTTGTGCATGAGGGCTACAAATGCCCAACTTGACCAGTAGAAATTTAAATTATTGTCAAGTGAGGAGAGCTGGGTGAAGATGTCTATCTGTTGGAACTATGAATTGATGGCATAAGTCATCATCACAATATTTCCAACCTGGAGTTGCTCCCTCACACACTGACAATTTATCTCGATATAGAAAACATTATTTTCTGCTATGGTGATAGCATACTACTGATATCTGAATACAACCTCATAATAGGCCATTTGATGCCTGTCCCCAAGGATGGTTTGACTTCAAGCAAATTAGCTCACTAATGGCTGCTTCTATAATGATACTTTGCTTTTCTTAAAAAATAAGATATAATGCTCTAAGTTTTCGTCTTCCAATATATGGGTGATTCCCGAGATTGACAAAGTATGCATCAGTGATCTCAGTGTGCACGTAATAGGCGTATTATCTCAAATCACCGTTGGTCGGTAATATCTCTTCTCAAGATTTGACCTTGACATAAGGCACTACCAGCATTGCTATCCTGAAGTGTTCTTTTGAGATGCTTGTGCAAAGTAGGACAACACACGAAGCGAAATAAAACATCTCTGGGTCAGTAATCATTAAGTAAATTAGTATGCCAACTAGATGTTGATAAACTGAGTCATACTTCATTTCCTCGTGTTCTGCCAGAGCCAATTTCTGTCCCTCTTCCATGGAAGACTAAGCAGGTCTACTTGCAAGGAAACCACATGGTGATATTTTGTCCTATGCATTTTCTTTTGCGCAAAGTTTCCCTGTCCTTACCCTCGATATTCCTAAGAAATACTTGTGCACCGCCAATATGAATTTTTTTTTTAAAATAACTCTTAAAGTCCAAACAAGCCTCTAAATAATTTTCTGGTACTAAGATGTAATCCAGATGTATTAACAACCGCATGAAGATTTCGCCTTCCAGATATGGAAATAGCGATTAATCAGCAAAGGACTGAAAAAATTCACAACGTTTCAAAGATGCTGATAACTTGAAATATCCAGTTTTGTGGATGCTTGAAGATGTTCATAAATTGACTTCTGAATTCAACAAACTTTGTTATCTCCACCTGCTTTGAAGCCGAGGGGGAGACACATGTAAACATCCCCTTTTATATCACCATGCACAAATGAATTGCTAACATCTACTGAGTCTCCTTTCTTTCGAAAGTACTATTGAAGTGAAGACTGTAACCAATAAAAGTTGTGCTACTAGTGAAAAGGTTTCATGGAAGTCCAAACCTTCAACTTGGGTGAACCTTTTTGTCACAAGCTTGGACTTGTAAAGCTCCACCATTAAACAAGAATTGTACTTCTATCTTTATCCCATTGCTGCTAGGCCCTCGATCTTCCAAGTGTCCTTACAGCTTCTAAGACTGCAATTTGTTGTAACATTGTATCACGCCATTGTGAATTTTCTCCTGCTTCAGTCAGTAGTAGAGCTTCGCTTCGAGGTCTACTGTCCAAGTCTAGATTGTATCCATTTATATTAACTTTCCAACAGCTCTTCTAAACTTGTTTCAAGGTTGATGGAGAATTCTATCAAAATAAGTATGTATTTCGTTATGTTATTCTATTAAGCTTACATATGCAAATAAACTGTTATTAGATAAGTAACAAAGAACAAATAAAATATGCCTGGATAATGTAATTACATTGTGATCTAATTACAATATGTCAAATATCACAAGTTTTTGTGCTTTTATAACTATTTTAAGTACATTCCTGATGAACTCTTAAATTAATTGCTAGTCCAATTTTACCCTTAATGAAATGTGTTTAGATTAAATAACTCGAACATTTCCTCTGAATTTAAATATATATAAAAAATTCCACAATAGCTATCTTAAGTGTGTACGCGTTGAACTCTTCAATTAACTGTTTATCCCATTTTACCCTTAATGCAGTACTTGCTTAGATTAACAAACAACTCTCATGCTTTTTCTAAATTAAAATATTAAAAAAAATTATTCCATTTTGATAAACAAATATTTTTAAACCATGACATTTATACCTTAAGCAATGACTACAATCTCGATATCTTGAAGTACACAAATTGGCATCACCAGGATTTAAACTCTATTTAATTAAAATATAAGTAAAATCCAACTAATTTAACCCTATTTAATGTTTTTATTCCAAAAATACATTCAACTATGAGCACCATCTTAAAGAAGAATGATTAAGGATTGTTTATTAAGAAATGTAGTTTTTTTTTATATCAAATATAGAAAATTAAGATCAACATAACAAACATCTTGGCTAATAAATGTAAAATTTGGTGTTTTCATGTTAATTTAAAAAAAAAAGAGAGAACGCAATTACTGCTTCCTTTACACCAAAAAAAAAAAAAATCAATCAAACACGCTGTTAAACCAAGCAGACCTGTATAGTCTTCATATTAGCATTGGCAGGGATGGCTTTCCTGAGAGCAACCTCCCCCGTTCTCGGAACCTTCGTATCAGGCGAATACAAAACCGCTTCGGCAGCACCAGGAGACGCCACGTAATCGACCAACGGCACCAAAGCGCTAATCTGAACCGACGCAATCACCACCGGAACCACACTCTTCAACCGTTTCATTATCCTCTCAACAACATTCGCGGAAATGACACGCGTCGTATCTCCCACCGCTGCCTGCACCATCCCCAAAACAGGTTAAGCAAAACCAAGTCGTGAGAAAACGCTAAACGTGGCATTGCAATTCCAATGCGCGTGGTTGTGATGTGACACCTTTGCGATGACTTGGCGGCGGTGCTCCTTGGAGAAGCAGGTGATTCGGTTACGAGTAAGGGAAAAGTTAAAGGAGGGGGAGAGAGGGAACGCCATTGAAGAAAGGACACGTTCTTGTGAGTGCGTGCCTAATCTATTGTTGTGTGGAGTGAATTGGTGAAGAAAATGCTTCAACTACGACGGTTGACGTGAGATTACAGTTTTGTCCTCTCTTTCGTTTAATATCAAAATTTACATTATTATTAACAATATTAATTATTATAATTATTATTAATCATAATAATATTATTATAATAGTATTATATTATAATTATAATAATAATAAATATAATAATAATTATGATAATAAAGTTTGTTTGTGATAATGAATATAGATTATATGGAATTGGATTCTTCCAATATCATGTTGTTGATAATGATAAATAAAGAAAATATTTTAAAAATGATTATATTGAAAATAATGATAACGTTGATCATAAATAAATAAAAATATGTGAGAAATTTAATTAGATTTGGATTATTTATAAATGTTAATCGATGATTGGTGAGTAATTTCTGATTATATATATTTTTGTCATGGATAAATACAATTTCTTTATTTTTGAATTTATGAACAATTTTGCTAGTCGAATGAAAAGATCATATTATTCAAATAGTATGTATATATGAAAGAAAGAGAACCTCTGAAAAATCACATGATTAGCAAGAACTAGGTTCCTTTTTGGTTACATACATAACCAAATGAAATTGTTTTAATGATGTAGCTCTTGATCATAATTTACTTGAATTAAAATAGATCTTGGTAATGGATTACATTTAGGAAAATCTATATCTAATTGTTCCTTTTATGAATGTGCTTATAATCCTATTTTATGATACTATTTATAGGAGAGTCGGTATTTATTTCATTTTTGTGAAAATAATATTGTAGTGTGTTAACCATAATGTGTAACTGTGTTTATAACTGACTAATGTAGTATGTACTCGATATATATACATTTTCAATGTACTCTTAAATACACAATATAATATCATATGTTTACTTTCTCTCTATCTCTGTTTTCTCATGCCTTCTCCTCTTATCAACATGGTAGCATGAACCTTTTTTTTTTCTTGAATCATGGTTGCCTTCTCCTCCTCTTCTTCTTCATCTTTTGCACTTTCCTCTTCTTCTTTACCTATGATCATGCCTTTTATTCAACTGTTCACAACACCCATCAGCCTTCAATTAGATGAAGATCAAGTGTTTGCCTCCATTCGCAGGCTAAAACTAGTTTGTTTTCTTGAAGGCAATCATATTCCATCAAGAACCACTCCATCCACTACTAATATTATATTGTTTGATATGACTAGAATACTTACCTTGATAGAACAAACTTTTTTCTACAATCTCCAAAAATAATTTTAAATATAATATACATTTAGTGGTAAAACTTACAATATACTAAACAGCCTAATAAACAAAGTAGAGAAAAAGTAAGAAAAGCCTCTTAACTTCAACAATAACCACTGACTTAATGACAGTGCTTGATGTAATTCGACCTTGCATCTTCATTTATAAATCTTCTTCTTCATTGTTTTGATTTGAATATCTTCTACTCATGATAAATGATATTGCGAAAGCATGGAGAACTGTAGAATGTGGAAAGAGATTAAAATTATGACAATGAATCTAAGTGAGGTTAGGCGAACACTTAGTTTCTAGAGTGAGGTTGGACCAACACTACTAGAAGGAATCTAAAAAATTTTCTAGCAAGAAGACAATTATAGAGAGAACTTTGAACAAGTAAAAGTGTCTCACAAATTGGACAACATTTCATTACTCAAATCAAAGTTAAAAAAAATATGAGACTCCTATTTATAGGAGAAATTCTCTCAAAACCTCTCAAATGAAAGTGTGACAAGTGTCACCACCTTATTGGTGCAAATCCTTTCCATTGGGAGAGTGAAGAGTGGCAAGTCTTCATTGAAGTAAAATCATCTCCATTGAGGAGAGGACATGTAGACCTTCATGCCTCCTTTGTCTACATTTCTATTTGCATCCCTCTTTTACTAGTTTACATGCTACTTTATTCTCTATTTACACCCTACTCTACTTTGGCCCAAAATACAAGGTTCAATACTTCCTATGTACTATATATAATTTTTACAAGGCTAATAAAAAAAAAGACTCTACAAAATTTTCATTAAGGTTCAATTTTCACCTATCTTCTTAGCCGAAAGTTTAGAGATTGAGTGGTTTCCATCAATGCTACAATTAGATTGTTTAGTACATGAAAAGATAATGTATGTAAAAATGTTATGCGAATCAATTTCATCTTTAAGTTCACTGAAATTATTTTTCACAAACCAAACCAGAGATGTCGTGGCTTAAGTACACTTACATGTTTTTGTTTACCAATGCAATTTTTACCTGTAATACATGAACATCTATATAAATGTTACATCATATATTATATGTGTATATTATAATTTTATAATTTGTACTATTGGCCATGTCTTATTTGATTTAACATTACCATATTCTTTTCAACCCATGGAAAAGGAAGCAATACTAAAACGTAAAATGAAAGCTCTTGACTACATTTAAAGGAATGTTATTAATTTCTACCTACCTGAAGTTAAGTCTAACAAAGAATTGCTTAAAAGGATCCAAATCAAACATGAGAAAATAACAAGCATTGATATGCCAACTAAGGCCCATATTGTTGTTGATGGGGTCAATTAAGCTTGTCTAAGTTTGAGGTTGGTGACAAAAATAAAAACAACACTCTTACTACTATTGTGGAAAAACCACAAAATATTCAATCAAAGCAACCTCAGAAGGAAAAGATAGTTGAACATGTCATTCAGGATTCAAGAGCAAGGATAAAAGCCATTAAAAGATTAACGAAAACAAATTTGAATAAGAAGACAATTCTAAAACAAGGCTTGAATTGAAACCATGGAAAGATACTTGATTGAAGTTGGCAAATAAAAACCAAAAAAACAAGGAACAATAAAATAGGTGAATTCTATGAGAATCCCAAATGAAAAACAAGAAAAATAATATAAAAAATAACATATATAAGCATAATCAAAGCATAATGCAATAAGTCAAAAGGAAATGAAAAAACCAAAAAGATAGCACAAGATGGATATGAGTCAAAGGGAAATGAGAAAATGAAAAACACAATGATTAAAGATGAAGAGTCAATGATTGGGCAACGAAGTACCACCAAGAAGGCATAAAGACCAAAAATGTGTAGATCAATGCTACTTAGTGAGTTTCTTGAAGAAAATATAAAGAAAGATGAGAAAGATGATGAAGAAGATGTCACAAGTTTAATGTCAAAACAGGCACAAGCATGAAAAGAACATGAGGACTAATAAAATATTTACAAGTAAATAAAATAAATACTCAAGATTGTCCAAGAGATATCTTGGACGAAGATAGAGAGCTTGTTATCCCAATGACAAAGTTGTGTATGACCTGAGTTTTTTTCTTTGGACCATGGAAAGGAATTCAAACTTTTGTCCTCTAATATACACAAACTTCAAAGCTTTGGTCAAGGATCACAAGGATTGAATACGGAAATATGTTATGTTATTTGAATAAAATTCTTATCTTTGATTAAATTATTAAATATTCAAGTGAATACCTATAATGTCTTTCTTTTTTTAAGGATAAATTCATTATTTTTTAGAAACAATAGAAAATCATTTTTAGAAATAAGTTCTATATCAAGAGAATGCATTTTGAGAAATATTTCACTTTAAAGGAATAATTGAAATATTGTCTATTCTTGAATATTATTTCAAACACTTGATAGGATATTTGAAGAATAATTCTATCAATGTATGATCATTTTATGAAAAATTTCTATAAAACCCAAATTGAAAAAAACTACTAAAAATAAACTTCAATAATTTGGTCTTATCCATCTCTTCCATGGACTCATCTATGGATAATTACGTATTATCCATCTCAAATTATTTCATATATTTTCTGATTAAGATATAATAATACATTTATATTGATGTATGTTTTATTAGAATTGTAGGCCTTAAACAAGAGGGGGTGAATTATTTATGAAAGATTTTCGCAAATGTTGAATGTAGATTGAAAGCCAATGAAGAATCAAAGAAGTAGAAATCAGTTCAGCTAATTTCAAAAATTTTTTTAATGTGATTCCAGAAAATCACCTGGTTGGTTTTGCGAAACAATCGATTGTTTTTATCACCAGTGTTAAAAGCAAAGCAAAAATATATTTAAAAGAGAGTAGGGTTAAAGAGATCAACACAGAGAGTTGATACTGGTTCACTCTTTACCAAGAGCTACATTCAGTCCTCAGAAACCTATGAGAATTCACTAAGCAATCAAACACCTTTGCTTATACAACACCCACCAAAGTGGTGATCATGAATCCTTCAAGAACACACACCACCTTTGGGAAAAACACCACAGATCTCAGAACAACCTTTGAATCTGCACAACACTAGTCTTTACAAAAATAAAGTAGTTAAGAGAGAAAGGAATGAATACACCTGGGTACAATCTCAGATTGAAGTAAAAAGAATACAATGCAATCATATTCCACTCTTAGAAAAAAATCGAAAGCTTGAAGCAATCTTGGAAAAACTTGATTTGAAAGTGTTCTCTTGAATCAATAATAACCAAGGGCGTATAACCACTTATTTATACTCCAAAAAGTTGTTAAAAGCATTTAATGCAAAAGCCAAAACAGTTTTAAATCAATTAAATCAAATCAAATCAACTTAACGGAATCCTATTAAGATTTTCAAAATCAACCTATTGAAAACACAAAACAATCGATTGAATTGGCTTGACAGGAAGGCTAACCAATTTCAAGCTTTTTCAAATCCTTTTCAAAATACTCTAAGTGTAAAACAACTGGTTGAATCGAAATTTCAACAGATTGATTTTCCAATTTCTTTAGAAAACATTTCTTTTTCAAAAGAACTTGAATCAAACAACCTTGGATCATAACTTTGAGTGGATTAACAAATTCAAACTACACAAGACACACACACACAACCAACAGCAGGGTCTTCAAGCAATCCACTTGGATTTGGAGACATTAAAGCTTATGTTCAACAATCTCCCCTATTTGATGAAGACAAATCCCTTATTTGCTTGTGTTGTCCTTTTTGAATATGAAAAGACCTACAAAACAGAAATTGTGCATGTACAAGATAACTGAATAACCCAGGTTTTAAGAGTACCCAAGAGCCAGTTTTCATCAATAGGTTTCCAGCATGAAAACCAGTAAAACCAGTGTGAAAACTAGTGTGAATGAGGTTCAGATCAGAGCATTCAGAAACAACACAATATCATAATAATAAATCAGTAGTAGCAACATCAACACAAAACTGAAAACCAGATAATTCTCCTCATATTTGTCTTCACAAATAGAGTAAGATAAGGGATAAAAACATAATTAAAAATAATTGTTTAGTAGGCTAAAACAGGATAAGAAATAAAGCATTAAAATTATTCAATCCTTTTTGCCATATTGGAGCTTGAAGAGCTTATTCTGAACAACCTCAATCTGTTCATCAAGGTTCTTGAACCTTTCCATACAAAACTCATGATGGCTCCTTTGGTCATCTGCAAAGCTGTCCATCCTACTTAACATCAATCTCTTAAAGGGTGACATAGAAGTGATGCGCTCTCCCATGTTTCCAGCACTTGGACCAGCATCATAAGCATTATCGGGACCATCATTGCCTTCCCCAGCTTGATGTCCATCATTAGCATAAACTCTTGCAACAGTAGGCTCTTCTCCATCATCTTCAATATGGATTCCACTTGAAGAACCAGCTTGGTCACCATCTTTGCTAACCCATTTTCCACCAATTTTGGTGAAACCCATCTTGCTGAGGGAACCATTATTCACCTCATGTGATGACTTTACCACTTCACACAGCTCCTCCACAAGATTAACTTCAAAATAATTCAAAAACTTAGAGATAAGAATAGCATATGGATAATGATAATCACTTAACCTCATAGACTTTTGCATGTGTTCCTTGTTAATGTGGATCCAATTAATCTTGATCTAGTTCATGATGCAGTAAATGAGGACAAGATCTTCCTCAGTCAAAACAGAATGATTGCTTCCTCTTGGAGTCAGTATCCAAGATACAATGAAAGTAATGATTCTTTCATTCAGCTTCAAGCCTCCCACCAAAAAGTTCCTCACTTTGGATTGAGGATTCTTGAGACAACTCCTGTAGTACTGCATCTTGTTAAACTCGTCTACAACCCCAATGTTTTCTTTATTAATCCTTAGCCCAACATATTTCAAACTAACTACAACATACCAAAGTTTTGGAGTTTTCTCCATGTCAATGCCTTTCATGTGTGAGCAAAGATTGTCTCCAACCACATGAAGATTTGTATAGAAAACCTTCACTAGGTCAGGATAAATGACATCTCCAAAAACCTTTTCAACAGTTGCTCCTGTTAAACTTGAAGCTTTGATGTCTCCAAATCCATGAAGATTGCTTGAAGACTAGGTTGTTGCTTGTGGGCATGGGTTCTGGGTAGATTAGAATTTTTTCAATCCACTCTTAATTTAATCCAAAACTCAATCAATCAAGTTCTTTCAAAAGAAAAGTGTTTTTCAAAGTAAGTGAAAACAATTTGTTGATTTGTCGTTTCAATCAGTTGTTTTACACTTGGTGGTTTTAGAAAGGATTTGAAAAATCTGAAATTGGCTGACCTCATAGTCAAAGCCAATTCAATCGGTTGAATTGTGCTTTCAATCGCTTGCTTTTTAAAAATCTTAACATAATTGGTTTAAGTTTGTTAAATCTGTTTTTTATGATTCAAATTTGTTTTGGTTAAGAGTGGAATAGGATCTGTTGTATTAGTTTTGTATAAGGTGAGATCCTTCCTATTCTTACTTGTGTTTCAATTCATATTTCTAAAATTGTACAGTCATAGGGTATTCTGACTTGTAGTGTTTGTGTTTCAAAGAGGGTGAGTGTTCTTGAAGGGATCAAGATCACCTCTTTGGTGTTTGTGTTGTGTAATCTGTGGTTGATTACTTAGTGAAATACCCAGGTGTTTTTAGGGACTGGATGTAGCTCAGGTTAAGAGTGAACCAGTATAAAATTTGTGTGTGAATCTCTCTATCCCTTACTGCTATAAAATTGTTTCATCTATGTTTTTGTAAACTGTTGATAAAAACAATCGGTTGATTCGCATAAACAACTGATTGATTTTTTGGAATCAATTTAAAACAATTTTGTTTCTTGGCTGATTTGATTGCTTCTTCTATGATTCTGCATTAATCTTCATTCTTGTCCAGTATTTTTAAAAATCTTTCATTAAACAATTCATCCTCCCTTCTTGTTTAAGTCCTTTAATTCTAACAGCTCCTTCAAGACATTCCTCATTTCAGTGAGATTCTACCCTTTCAGCCAGATGAAGGTGATAAGCTTTGGGTTGTTGATAGCCTTCCTACTAGATTCATGTAGGAACTTCTCAATCTTTTCATTATCATCTGAAAACCAGTTTTCAAGGCGCCCTGCTCTCTTTATAGCACGGGTATTCATCCTTTTTTATGAGGGAGTAGTTGAGTCCATGATTAAAGCATGATTTTTCAGAGATAAGAGAAAATCCAGCAGATGCAAGATGCAACTAGAGGAAAAATAATGGATTGATTATGTAAGAAAAAATAATTGAACCAGCACATGTATTTAAGCAGAAAAAGTAATCAACATGTATTGCCATTTAGTGGGTTGTTTTCAACAAAGAAAGAATTTGTTGCAGAGAAAATATGCCATACATTAGCCCCCAAACAGATTAGCCAGTGCACCACATATTAGATTTGACCATTCATAAAAGCTTTTAAGTTTCCAAGAAGTTGTGGAATATATTCCATTATGACCAAAATAACTCCCAATCAGATTGTATTCAAAGTCACAATAAATGTAATTTTGACCCATAACAACTTTAAATGAAAAGCAACAGTTGTAACAATGCACAAATTTTTAAAACAGCTTTAATACAATGTTGTCAAAGGTAAAACGATCGGTTGTTTCGTGAAAACAATCAGTTGTTTTTCTGTGATAGCAATTAAGAGTTTTAATAAACCAAGAAACTTTGACCGAGATGAAAAAACATAGTGTTGATCACATAAGCCTTTGCATATAGATTTTTCACAACATATTTACTCAAGAGAAAGAATTAAGATTTTATTTAATCAAGGAGAACCAAAAAATACAATTAAGAAGTAAAAATACAAGAGTTCTTAGCTTTTGAAATATTTTCTCTTAAAACAGCCACAATACATGGGTCAAGGATGTCACTTGACTTTCAAGAATTTGTTGTGCAATTAAGAACTGCCCCTATGATTTCATATAAGATAACTTCTCTTGAGACTTCATCCTTCATACTAGTATGATTCTTTACTTACAAGGGTACCACATATGTTGATTTTCCATTAAATAACCCTACAAGAAACAAAATCAAGATGCAAGATTTGATTCTCTTACAAATGTGGGTCCATGAGCATTAACAAATGAATTAGGATCCTTAGAATTCTTAAGGAACTCATTTCAAAACACCTATAAGAACAGAAAATTTTCTAACTCTACAGAATCTAACATAGTGGCCCTTTTTCATATAATAAAAGCATGAAAAAACCGGTTGTTTCGACTTTTCAATCGATTGTTTCGACTTTTCAATCGGTTGTTTTTCAAAAATACTTGAAAAAGGCTTTGAAACTACTCTATTCTTACTGTGTGGATTAAAACCCAATCCAACTTTGCCAAAAACACATTTTTGAGATGCAAGAACAGTCTCAAAGTTTGATTGGCCTTTTGAAAGTTTATCCACAATTTTCACAAGATAGTGAACCTTCCTTTGAAGAGATTCACAATTTTCACAAAAACTTGAGTCACAATTGCAAGCAGAGTTTTTTCTAAATCAATTCCAGATTTTCAAAATCATTTTTCGAATTATTCAACTCTTCTTCCAATGCTTTGACTCTATTTTTCAGCCAATTATTCATGCCTTTCAAGCGGTTGTTCAAAAGGGCTAGCCTAATAGCTTATTCATGAGTTTCTCTAAATGCATCAAGAAGTTGGCTATAATTTTCAAAATTGATTGAGGTGTTGGAACTTACACTGCTTGTGTCAGATTCTCCTTTAGCCATCAAGTAAAGATTTGCCTCTTCATCTCCATTGGATGATGAGCTTGTGGAAGAAACATCATTGTCTTGCTAAACAATACAGTCTCTTTTATGTTTGCTCTTATTTTCAAATTTCTTGCATTGTCCTTTCTCCTTGCTTTCATTATTTGGGAAATCAACTTTTATATGGCCCTGTTTACCACATCCAAAGCAGGTATAATTGTTAGCAATAAAATCATTGAGTTTCTTGTTGTTATACTTTTTGGAGGATTGATTCTTGTTGCTTTTTTTCTTCAAGAATTTTTTTTCTTGTTGCTTTTTTTCTTCTAGAAACTCAACCAATTGCTTTTGCGAAACAATCGGTTGTTTTTATCAGTAGTGTTAAAAACAAAGCAAAATGATATTTAAAAGAGAGTAGGGTTAGAGAGATCAACACAGAGAGTTTATATTGGTTCACTCTTTACCAAGAGTTACATCCAGTCCTCAGAAACCTCTGAGAATTCACTAAGTAATCAAACACCTTGATTACACAACACCCACCAAAGTGGTGATCTTGAACCCTTCAAGAACACATACCACCTTTGTCAAAAACACCATAGATCTCAGAACAACCTATGAATCTGCACAACACCAATCTTTATAGAAATATAGTAGTCAAAAGAGAAAGGAATGAATACACCTGGGTACAATCTTAGATTGAAGTAAAAAGAGTACAATACAATCTTATTCCACTCTTAGAAAAAAAATCCACAACTTGAAGCAATCTTGGAAAAACTTGATTTGAAAGTGTTCTCTTGAATCAATAATAAATAGGAGCATATAACCACTTATTTATACTCCAAACAATTGTTAAAAGCATTTAATGAGATGAACCAAAACAGTTTTAAATCAATTAAATCAAATCAAATCAAATCAACTTAATAGAATTTTGTTAAGATTTTCAAAAAATCAATCGATTGAGAACACGTAACAATCGGTTGAATTGGCTTGACAATAAGGTCAACCAATTTCAAGCTTTTCCAAATCCTTTTCAAAGTACTCTAAGTGTAAAACAACCGGTTGATTCGAAATTTCAACAGGTTGATTTTCTCACATTTCTTTTGCTAAAGTACATTGTGAGACCCTGAAAAACTCATCAGAATTTAGATTAGATGTTATGATGTTCTTAGCAATGCAATCAAACATAGCCTTTTTGCTTTCAAACTCAGTTCATTGGGACCAAAGTTTTTCAATAGAAACATTATCTATTTTAGCTTTTGGAATTAAAGGTCCATTTTCAATGGCAACCCAAATTCCTTTATCAATTGATTCTACAAATATCTTCATTCTTACCTTCCAAAATTGGTAATTAAAACCACAAAATAGAGGTCGTCTGTTAATTGAAGCACCCTCCACAAAGGGTATTTTTTAAGCCATGAAAAAAAAATTAGAATCGAAAACTTCAATGATTTTCAAGAACTTAGCTCCTGATGCCAATTGTTAGAATTGTAGGCCTTAAACAAGAGGAGGGGGTGAATTGTTTATGAAATATTTTCACAAATGTTGAAGGTTAATTTGAAAGCCAATGAAGAATCAAAGAACTAGAAATCAATTCAGCCAATTTCAAAACTTTTTTAATGTGATTCCAGAAAACCAATCGGTTGTTTTTGCGAAACAATCGATTGTTTTTAACAACAGTGTTAAAAACAAAGCAAAATCAGATATAAAAGAGAGTAGGGTTAGAGAGATCAACACAGAGAGTTTATACTGGTTCACTCTTTACCAAGAGCTACATCCAGTCCTCAAAAACCTCTGAGAATTCACTAAGTAATCAAACACCTTGATTACACAACACCCACCAAAGTGGTGATCTTGAACCCTTCAAGAACACACACCACCTTTGTCAAAAACACCACAGATATCATAACAACCTCTTAATGTGCACAACACTAGTCTTTACAAAAATACAGTAGTCAAGAGAGAAAGGAATGAATACACATGGGTACAATCTCAGATTGAAGTAAAAAAGTATACAATGCAATTATATTCCACTCTTAGAAAAAAAAATCCAAGGCTTGAAGCAATCTTGGAAAAACTTGATTTGAAAGTGTTCTCTTGAATCAATAATAACCAAGAGCGTATAACCACTTATTTATCCAAACAGTTGTTAAAAGCATTTAATGCAAGAGCCAAAACATTTTTAAATCAAATCAACTTAACAGAATTCTGTTAAGATTTTCAAAAATCAATCGATTGAAAACACAAAACAATCGGTTGAATTGGCATGACAGCAAGGTCAACCAATTTCAAGCTTTTTCAAATCCTTTTCAAAATACTCTAAGTGTAAAACAACCGGTTGAATCGAAATTTCAATAGGTTGATTTTCCACTTTCTTTAGAAAACATTTTTTTTTTCAAAAGGACTTGAATCAAACAATCTTGGATCATAACTTTGAGTGGATTAACAATTCAAACTACACAAGACACACATAGAACCAGCAACAAGGTCTTCAAGCAATCCACTTGGATTTGGAGACATCAAAGCCTATGTTTAACATGTTTTCCTCTCTAAAATACAAAGCATTAGTAAAAGGAATGCAATGAATAGTACTGAGCAAAATTATATGCATTATATAAGACTGGTCGACTTTGCCAAAGTTCGAGCTGAATTGGTACGGTAGAATTATGCTATATCTCATTTTATATATTTATTAATTTTAATTAATATATATTTTACTATTAATATTTAATTTTTAATTAATAGAGTGGTGAGAAAGTTGATTGAGAAGAAGTCACTAGAGCTTAGTGTTTATTACAACTCGATAAGGTCGTCTAGGTCGAAAGTGAAAAGCGGGATGAAGAAATACTAGATGTTATTGTAAGTTTACTTGTACTTATGAAATATGTTTGAAAGCTCCATATATTTATGGAACATGCGTCATCGATGCAATTCAGTTACCATCATGGGTGAAGGAGTGGGGATTCTCTTATTCCAACTTCGGCAGAAATTGAATGCATCACTCTCGTGTAGGATTGATACGCCTTGTATTCAACTACCTCACGATGAATTGCACTGTGAGCTCGTGTAAATTCAATTGCTTATGCAAGATTTCGAAAGAATTCGCACAATATTACGAAAAATCTTGTGCAGGATTTTGAAAGAAATTGTGTAGGTTTTTTAAATAAGGATCAAGAGCAATTTGTAGTAAAAGTAAGTTGAAAATATGAACAAGGTTAACTTACTCATGTATGATGATCTATGCATAAGGACTTATCTGCGATGTATTGCACATGTCATCCAGAATACAACAAGAACTTCTTAAATAATACCGAGGATCTCAAAACTAACAATAAATTCCTAAGAGTAAAAGAAACCTGGACTGTGGGAATATAAGAAAATAGTATAATAAAACAAAATTTTATTTTACAGAATAGTATAATAAAGGGAAATGTGAATCAGTGTGTGTTTCTGGAGCAATAAGAACTCCTATATATAGATGGAAAAAAAGGAACCTATCTAGGAGTGCGAAAGAGATCCAGTTCAAGTGAGAGCACGTCCGAGGATAGCTCCTTCAAGACCGACATTGAGATCCGAAGGCATCTGAAGGAAGCGGGAAATTGAGAACCAATCTCAGAGATAGTTGTGGTCAGATGACCCCAAGTTGTTTCCCAATGAATCCAATAGTGAAATAAGTAAATCACTAAGCAATAAAAGTTAGCAATAACAATAATGATAAAAAGGGGGTTGAGATAGTTATGCAGAAAATATAAAAGAGATTAAAATAGCAAATAAAAAGTGATTGATCCCTAAGTTCTTCGACCAATGAATTACTCACAGGTTCTCTAAAGATTATTCCTTTCTCTATCCTCAAACAAAACCAGATTGAACATGCGTCAATTTGATTGAACTTGAAACTCATCAATAAAGCATGCGTCTACTGGTTTAATTAGTACCCACTTTGTTCCATGCGTATAATCCATGTGAATGCTTATCTTCTCTCTTTTGAATCATGCATTCAATAAATTAATTAGAATAATACGAGTTAACTAAGAAAACAAAGTTTAAGATAAGGAAGACTCTCAATCATGCATTCAACTACAGTCTCTCACAAAAACCAGTTTCCCAGTAGATTAGAATATTAAAACAATTGTTATAGAGAATTAAAAAATGAAACTTTTCTTCATCAAAACCTCAAAACTCATTGGGAAATTACACAAGAATCAACTAAAAAGGTTTAGCCTTCCATGTGGAGGCAAAACAAACGAATTACAAATAAGAAAAGAAACTAAGAAAACCCTATGAAGATTCTTCTTTTGTCCTTGAAGTTTGTGCCTTTTTATAGGTTTTTCTTCTCCAAGGATCTTGGAAAAATATTTTGGTTTAGATTTTGTTAACATTTTCTCAATTTCCAACTTTCCAGAATTCTTGTATTTTGTAGAAGATTGCTTCCAATTTTGTTTCTGAGATATTGTAGATTTTATTTTCTCCTTAGAATTTGTTTCCATTTTTTATTCAAAGAAGTAACTTGGACTTTTGCATATTTGACCCATTTGCAAAGGTAGACACTTCCTTTAGACTAATCTAAAAAACAAAAAATTAACACAAAAAATAGTTAAGGCCCAAATAAACCCAATTATATGAATATTAATTAAAATAGTAAAAATATTTATTATTATAGTCCAATAATCTATAATTAAAGCTATTGAATGTGAATAAATATATGCTCATCAGCTATCTTGGGAGATTAGCATTGTCATCAATCAACATTATTGTGTAAAGAAGGAATGTATTCAAAGTTGCATGAAGTGAATTAATTGAAATGTCCACATTCAAGCTCATACACAAAAAGGACATGCATAAAAGTTGAAGTTGGTCAATGGCTAAAAACAACCTCTCAACAGATATCTTCTCTCAATGCATGTATAAATTCGTCATCAAGAAGATGATCAAGAGAGTTGTCAAATTGTTGTTCAGATAAAGATCAAAGTTTCAAGAAGCGGAAGAGAAAGATCCCCACACTTAAAGTAGAGATTTTTCCATATCATTGGATCTAGAATAGTCTCATGGAAGTGTGAGTGTGTATCCATCCATATAGGAGAGAATGCTTACTCATTATATATATCGAAAGAGCTAACCTCTTTCTAGAGAATAAAGACAATGATATGCACTATAGGAGAGAACTTAAAACATATACTCATCTAAAGACACAATCCTCCCTAATAGCCATAGCCAACAATTTGTTTATCATTAAAACCCTCAATATTCCTAACTTAGCTAGGAATGGTAGTTTAACAAATAATACTCAAGGAAGTAGTCAGAAGTGGCTAAATGCCCAAAGAATACTTTGTTGAGCCAAGAGTGACTTAGTAAAGAATACTCAAAGGAGTAGCTAGGAGTGGTTAGGTGCCTAAAGAATACCCAGTTAAGTCAGGGGTGACATGGTAACGAATACTTGGTTAAGTCAAGAGTAGTTTGGGAAATAATACTCTTTGAACCATGAGTGGCTTGGGAAATCACAGTCTTTGATGAGATCAACCAAGAGTGGTTGTGAGCAGAAAGAATACTCATTTAAACCAAGAGTGATTTGTGTTAATAATACTCAAGGAATTAGGCATGAGTCACACGAGGCTAAAGATTACTCGAGATGTACTTCACAACATTCATATGCCTAGTGAAATTCGATATGTTAATTAAGAACTAAACGTAGTCTATTGTGACATATGAACCACCATAAAATATCATGTGTATTTTCTCTTCACTTATTGTTGCTTATACTAATTTAAGAAGGAGTACAATGTTGAAAATAAGTTTCTAAAAAAGTTTTTAACTAGCAAAACATTAAGTATTGATGTTGCGTCTATTGTACTTTGTCAGATGTGACTTTCAAAATCAACATGAACACACTTTAGATTATTCACCTTGATAAATTACTAAAGTGTTTAAATATGCATTTGTCTTAGTTCATCGGACATAATACCTACTAACATTCAGTCTAAGAAAATCAAAACTAGTGTCGAAGCATTCTTAAACAAATAGTACTACTTGTGAAAAGATTTCAAAACAAATTTAAAATTCCCTACTTACATTTTTCCTATTCTCACAATGATTATTGAGAGGCTCAGATAAATCAAGGTAAATAGGATTGTGTGAAATGTCTAAGAGTAAAAACATTCATACTTTTAGAAGTTTATAAAGGTAAATGCATGAAAAGTTAAGGTAATCTAGGGTTAAAGCCTCAAGGTATTCTTCCATCTAGGATAAAGGTTGGACTGACTTTTCTGGTAAAGGCAAGCGAATATATCACAGAAAAAAAAAGTCATCTAGAATGATGTGAAGGGATGCTAATAAATAAATGATTAAGTACATGCAGTGAAACGTTTTAACAAATGCATTTGTTCATTCCTAAACACTTAAAGATTGCTATTTTAGTAAAGTGACCAAAAATTACATATGGAAATCATCTACTATGAGATGCCTTGTTGTTTGTTAGCAACACTCAGACATTTTTCTTCTTCTTGGATCATTTGTGATAAATATATATTTTAATAGAAAATATTATATTAAAATTATAAAAAAATCATAATAAAATTCTTTTATATTTTATAGACAAGAAAAAAATGAAGAAAATACCCATCAAGATAAGATTGAAACAATTAGGTTACCAAGAATAATGAAGAAAATGTAATAATAAAATTTAAACAAACAATTACGGTGAATACAAAATATATTTTATTTCTTTCAAAAAAAAGAGTAAAAGATTGGTCTTAATAAATTAAGTTTTAATTTAAAATCCTTTGTAAATATGTATAGATCATTTTGTTATTTGGTAGTCACATAACCTTATCATGTTGAAAATGTAAAACTATTAATAAAATCAGTTAATTAGAAAAAAAATTTAAACAAATGTAAAATCGATTATTTAAATTTATTTTATTTTAATTAAAAATAAAATTTAATCAAATTAAACAATATTTTACTATTCATTTGTGTTGATCTTTTATCACTTATATTTTCCATTTTGTTATTTAATCTATTAAAATGTAAAAAAAATAATAATAAATATTAGAAAAAGTTATTTATAACATTATAAAAAAATATTTATATTTATTTTTTAAACAAAAAATTTTAAAATAATTAAATATTTGTATTATTTTTAATTAGACAATTTTAAATAACTAAATGATTTATTTATTTAAATAAGATTATATAATTTTTTAATACTTGTTCTCGAATGGAGTTGGAACCAAGAGAACAATTCGAGTTATTTCTCGGTGGGTCGGTATGCACTTCCTCCCTTCCTCTCAAAACATATTTCTCGCTCTCCCTTTATTACTCTACCTCTCGTCCTTGTGATCTTCAGGCTCGGATGGTACTTGCAAAAGGTACTCTGACGCTCAAGTGAGAATTTGGTATTCGACATGTGTGAGGTACCCGATTCTTGGAATTTGTGCCTATTTATATGATTATCATGGGTCATTTGTTATTGGGCCGAATTAGGGAGTTGGGTCATGCTAAGAAGTGCATTACCTAGTGCGTGATCTCTGGTTAGTCTCATTAATCCTGTTTAGGCATAATGGTTTTGGTGGTGTCGATCGGCTTGGACTGGGTGCCGAGTCATGGTCTCAGCCGTGCGGATCCTATCACTACACTTGCCCCCGAGGCTCGAGGATGTTTAATCCGAAGAGTCTTTGTCCGAGGCCGTTGTGACGGTTGGGTTTCCCGAGATTGGACATGACGTTGGCGTCGCCGAATGCATGATGTGACACACAATAATGATGGGGTTTTTGGGCACCATCCGATGAAAATTGTTGGATCGAGGGAGATCCAACGATTGAGATGAGAGTGACGTTTTGTCTCATGAGCCCTTCAAAGGCTATAGTGGTCCCCTACAGTTCCAAGTCACTGCTTTACTTGCTCTGACATCCGAAACCTAGTCGTCTTGGCGCATTGCTTACCCTACACTCTGAAAGGTAAGTCATGTCTTCTTCCTCGTCCTCATCTCCCTCTTCATCTTTGTCTTCCTCTTCTTTTGGCTCTTCCACGACCGAGCCTTTGTCAATAGGGGCAATTCAAATGTTGCCCCTCGTGGAAGATTTTGTAAGGGTTGATGACTCGGAAGGTGCTGCCGACTGATCAGATCTCGTCGATCAGGATTGACTGGGTAGATCCCGAGGTGACTGAGTTTATCTTTGTCTATCAAGACTCGTCTTCCATTGACTCCTTCATGGATAGGCACCATTTGTTAAAGTTGGATGCTTCTGATAGCATATTGGTCATCGATTATTGTCGTCCGACCGATACCATCTGCATGGATCGGTCGTCATCTAATGATCCATTTTTCTTTGTTTATTCTTGCCTCTTTTGGATCTTTATGTCGCCCTACCATTTGATGATTTCACGATGGGTGTCCTTCGGACGCTCAAAGTTGCCCCTTCGCAACTCCACCCAAACACATGGGCTTCTCTTCAAGCCTTTCGGCTCATGTGTGACATGCTTCGTCTTTGTCCTACTCCTTCTACCTTTCTACACTATTACACATCGCACCCGTTCGACCCGGTTAGCTGGTTATCCCTTATCAGCCAACGGGTAATATACTTTTTGCCCCTTTCACATCCTCATACAAAAATTTTAAGGGAAATTTTTTCAATATTTTTATCGAGCCCGAATGTAAGTCTAACTTTCCTTTGTATTGGACCAAGACCCCTACCCGTTTCAAGCAATGGCCTCGTCCAGTTCCAATGCCGAGGAGAGGGAGGTTTATGACTTGTTTGATAGCCTCCTAAGGAGGCTTCCTACTCGAAAGATCTTCTCTGTATATAAGTTGTCCCAGAGGTGGACTGATTTTCAGGGTATGCTTGTATTTTTTATCGCTTTAATTCTCAGTCGGTATACGTTGTTGGCTAACATATTTTCTTTGTTGCAGATATCATAGCAAGAGAAACTCCCAAGATGGTCAACATATTGATTTCCTTTCGCAAGAAGTTGGCCGGTATGGCAATGGCGAGCCTAGAGACGGTTGTTGCTAGCAACCCGTCCACTCCAAAGGTGATGGAAGAGTGTCGAACGGTTTCCATCAAAAGGCCATGCCCTTCATCACCCCTAAGGGAAAAAAAAGAAAGAGGAGGGATGTCGCCACCACCACTCGGCCACCAGGTGGCACCTCGAAATGACCCCTTTCACCCTTCCCCCATTCGGCTTGAGAGCCCCTCACCCGCCAAAGCTCTCGCCATCGTCGTCATGTTGGGCGAAACCTTCAATCACACCGTCTGACAGGGCCACCTTCTATACGGAGGTACCCCTACCAAGGGTGACTTCAACGTCAACGAAGACATGTATGAAGGTCGACTGGTGACCTTCTCCGAGCTGGACGAGCTTCGGGCATCGACGTCGAGGGCTACGCGTGAAGACGAAAATGAAGACCATTAGGCTTAATCTTTATTGCTTTTTCTCTCAAGCTGAGGTGTGACCTCTTTTTGTTCCCTTGGGATCGGGGTGTTACCTCCATCTTTTCTTTATCAATGAATGAATCTGTCATTTTCCTTCTTATTCTTGCTTTAGTATAACAAGTTATAATTAATTTTAATTTTCAATCAGTCGAAACAACCTTACATAAAATTTGATTGAGTTGCTGCGAGTCGGACAGTATAATCGATAAGGTTAAGCACGACCATTTGCACTAAGTCTTTGGGTGTTGGGAGGGAATACCAAACAGATTCTTTAGGTTTTGGGAGGGTATACCAGTTAAGGTTTCATCCTTGACGGACTCGTGTCTTTAGGTGCCAGGAGGTTATACCGATTAAGGTTTCATCCTTAGCTGACCCGTGTCTTTAGGTGTTGGGAGGGTATAGCAGTTAAGGTTTCATCCTTAGCCGAACCAATTATTTAGGTGTTAGGAGGGTATATTGGTTAAGATTTCATCCTTGACCGACCCGTGTTGTGAAAGAAAATTAGATACACAAACTTGTAAACCTCATTAAAACCTTCCTGGCCGAAAACCCTCCTTAGGGAAAAAATGGTTGGGCGAGGAAAGAGCGCATGTTTTTATTAATATTTAACTATAATAGAACTTGAGGTATGTGGCATTCAACGTCCTCGGTACAACGTCTGCAACGTCTCAGATCCGAAAAGGGCCTTCCCAGTTGGATAAGAATTTTTCGTCTATCTTCCTAGCCTCACTTCGCATCCTCCAAACGAGGTCTCCTTTTTAAAAGTTTTTCAGTCGTACCTTCGTGTTATACCGCCTGGCCGCTCGGAGCTTGCATGTGATTTCGCAAATCTTGTTCTTGTCTCGAAGCTCGTTCGGTAGGTTGAGTCTAACCAATAGACCCTCTTGATTTAGGAATAGATCAAAGAGTTGCCTTCTGAGGGAAGACTCGCCTACCTCGACCGGGATCATGGCTTCGATGTCGTAGGTTAGGCTGTAGGGTGTCTCATGCGTTGAGGTTTACCAACTCTTCAGTCCATCGCCCATTCGTCGTGCCAAGCCACTTCTTTAACTCGTTAAGGATGACCTTATTTGCTACCTTGGCCTGCCCATTGGTCTAGGGGTGGTCGACCGAACTTGTTACCGATTTTATGTTGAGATCCTCGTAAAAGGGTCGGAGTCCTCGGTCAATGAATTGCCGATCATTATCTGTTATGATGGTGTGGGGAACTCCGAACTGACATACAATACTCCTCCACACGAAATTTTGGACATTCTTGACCGAGATTGAGGTGAGGGGCTCATCCTCAATTCATTTGGTGAAATAATTTACCCCGACCAAGAGGAATTTAATTTGTCTATTTCTTGGGTTGAAGGGACCAATGATGTTCATTCCCCAAATGGCAAACAGCCATGGAGACACCATGTTGGGAGTGTCTCGGGCTTGAGGTGAGATAAGGGGCAGTAATCTTGGCACTTGGTACATTTCTTCACATATTTTGTACAGTTGTTCTAGATTGTCGACTAGAAATACCCGGCTCTGAGTATCTTGGCGGTCATCGTTCTCCTGCCCGAGTGGTTCGCACAAGCCCCTTCATGGTATACCTGGCACATTGCTGCCTCATCGTCTTTTCCTCTTCTGGCTTACATGTGTCGAGCTCTAGGTACTGAATGATCGGAGTCATCCAAGTGTCGGCCTCGATAACGGTCAGGCATTCGGCTTCTCCTACGCTGGGATTTGTAAAGTGAATTTGTACCACAGATCTATGGTGGCTTTTCTTATTAGTTGTAGCAAGCCGAGAAAATGCGTCAGCCCTCGTTTTCTCCGCTTGGCGGATGTGCTCCACCATTACCTTCTTGAACCAGACGATGAGGTTAGAAACTGATATGATTCCACTAGCTAGATATAGATGATTCTTTGACATTTTATGGAATCAACTTGAGTTGGAGAATGAATAGGCACTTTTAATAGAATTGGATCAATGTTCTATGTTTCAAGAACTCAC
>Ga0123342_1002861_pt1 | contig 28370 bp, 14 predicted proteins | sample Turbeawhitnodule_FD_89960 | JGI IMG/M metagenome (GOLD analysis project Ga0123342, IMG submission 89960) | Root nodule microbial communities of legume samples collected from Mexico - Turtle bean Mexico white nodule | ecosystem: Host-associated > Plants > Roots > Nodule | place: Mexico: Nepantla... | reverse complement strand
TATATATATATATATATATATATATATATATATATATATATATATATATATATATATATAACAATGTGTGTGGCATTTCAAGATAGAAAAGTGAATCCTAAAAAATATAGGAAAGTGAGGTTAAGAGGGAAAAAATAAAAGGTTAAAGTTTGAAGAGAAAAGAATAAAGCAGAAGAGAAAAGGTTGAGTTTTAAAAGATTGAGAACGAAGACGAGAAGTTGGGGTTTTGGAATAAAGAGTAAACTGAAGAAGGATGATGAATTTAACTCTCACTTTATTCCCCCACCTTACAAGATATAGGGATAGAGATCAGTTCGAGTTTAAAAGAAATATGTTCAAAATTTAAACATTTATAGTTTTATTAGATCAGATAAACCATGGACAATAGCTAATATTAATTTTTAAAATTTTAACGATAAATTATATTTTAACTTAAACATTACATAAATAAATTATTTTTTTAAGGAATATATTATATTTTGAGTCAAATATATAGTTTTAAATTTACTATTTAATAATTTATAATTCAAATTATTTATTAAAATAATTAAATATTATTATGCGTACATATGTGCAGGAACACACATCACATAATATGTATAAATTATATAAAATTAAATAAAAACAGTAATGGTACAAATAAGATTACAAAGACGAGTCTCTTTTCTTGCTTCTGTTATAAACGGTAAGAGATCAAGTGATCAAAAGATATATTCCGCCAAATTGAGAACAAGTTCAGATCATGAAGCAAATGCTGAGAAACGCTAATGCTGGACAAACTCTGGGCATTGACATTAGATCCAAATTACCTTTATATTCCCAGGAACACCAAAAAACTAAAGATTATGCTTCAGGAATTGCAAGTTATAGCCATCTTGCACTCCAGTTTCAGAATTACAGGTTTGTCAAAATATCTACTGGAAATATCTTCGTTGTAGGTTATGCTAAGTGTCTGCCACTGTATTTGACTTTCATACTAAAGTCATACCAAATCTAAAGAGACTGATGAATAATTCAAAGCACCCTGGTGAGGATCTGGAACTTTGACATCTTGTAAAATAGGAGACATTTTCAAACCAATTATCTGTATCTGTAGGTTTGAGTGGCCATTAAGAAATGCATCTGTTACCTGCATGAATGCAGAAACATTTCTTCATAAATACCGGGGTTAAAATAGTGAATCATATCAATGCAAAATGCCCACAACCACAACAAAAATACAAATCAGTGAACTAAATTGTCTACACATAAATTGATCACCTGAGTGCATCCAAAAAGTCTGAGTAACCTCAGCGCCAAGCAGCTATCCACAATCAAACCCAGTGCATTGTCTGTCAAATTTCTACACCAAGATAAATCCAGATAATGCAATTTTTTCGCATGGTTTGCAAGTGACAAGGTTGTGTGGTAACCAACCTGGATCAAACAAATGAAGCACTCAGTAATGTACAAAGAATTAGAATGCAGAAATTAAACTGATAACAGAGCCCAAATGATATGCATTTACAGACACTATAATTGAATAAGAAAAAAAATGATATTTTCATGATACATCAAGTAACTTCTACAACAGACCACTGCTAAAGCTCAACAGAAGGTTTGTTATTTTTAATAATCAGAGCACCTCTTCCAGTATGTCACAATGTTCAAGAACTATTGGCATGAACACGCCTAAGTAGTTTGTGCGACCAAACCCCAGCAAATCAATGGCGATAAAATCATTGAGTCCAGAAGACAGAGTACCTTCTTGATGTTATTAAGTAACAGTTCCTTCAGGGACCCTCCAGTGGTCTCCACAAATGCAGCAATTGCTTCATCACTACAACAAAATCCAGAGTATTATTCGATCCAGCTAAACCATACATGTCAATACCATGGAATAATTAATTCTCAAATGCAGAATATTATGGAGCAATGGAAATTAATTGATAAAATATATTACTGAACACACGATAATTTACTTGTTACAAAAAGATATCCTAAAGAGAGTTATCTCTACCCACAAACTGCAGTAACTTGTTTTCAACATATAACTGCAATTAGGTTAGTTATTACTTTCACATGTTTTGCTATATTTTCTATTAACAGCCCTCAGTTGTTCCCTATGGCTATTATAGGCTTTCCACGTGGATTTTTAGTTGTTAGTATGTCAGTTTTTGTTACCAGGAGATTTGAATCCACCAACTATCCCATTCCTCCCATCCACTTTAACTACCAAGCCAACTTTATAGCTCCACACTTTCCACGTGGATGGCTTGCCTAGTTTGTAGACCAGTGAATCTACCTGATTTCAATCAGAATACAAAAAGAAATCATACAAAATCCTATTAAAAATTTAAAACTATCATGACTTGCTTCTTGCTGGAGCAGACTGATCACAGACAAACAAGCAACTGCACAATCAAAAGTAAGTGTAGCACAAGTGTCTTGTCCTAAGGAAATAAAGAAAATGGTGAATAGAAAAAACACCTGAATGGATTTCGGCAAAGCTTCAGGGTATGAAGTACACGGCAACCATTGGTAAGATATCCAACAGATAAATCTGTTAATCTGTTCAGGTTCATAATATCAAGCACCCGTAATCCTGGACAATGCTCAACAATAACTTTGATTGATGAATCAGTCAGGTTTCTGCACAGTAGGAAACATAAATCAACAAACTATGGACTACTTTTGAAAATGAAAAGAACAGAAATTGCAATTTCAGGAAAATGTGTACCATTTCAAATAAAGAACTGAATTCACAAATAAACCATGTCCAAAGAATGATTAACAGCAAAGTGTTGGACACTTGATCAATTAACCAAAACTAACCTCAAATCCCAATTTGGTTTAATTTTTTCTTTAATTGGAAATTTTGTCACCAAACATGAAATTTTCAATGAAAATACTTCAGTGAATAATTACGTCTTAAGGAGATTCCTGACATGAAACAGACAGCTACAGTGATACTTACATACAGTCCTTCAAAACGAGCTCTTTCATGTTTTGGCCACGTGCAACAATGTAATTCTTGACAAATTCATCACAAACAGTTGGAATACCAGCTACTGACAACACTTCTAAATGTTCAAGCTCAATCAGTGCTGGCACAATTAGTGCAGCATCAATGCCTTGGCAATCATCAAGGAACAACTCTTTCAGAAGATAACTTAATGATTCAGCCAAAAGATATATACTAGCAGATGTGAGAAGGGAGCACTGGCTAAGATTTATCGATCTAAGAGCAGGAGCTGAAGAAACAAGTGCACGCAAACCTCCATCTGAAAGTCGGCATGCACCACGAAGTGATAGGGTAGTTAATCTAGCCAAATTCCTAGGTGACCGTGCTAAAGTAGCAACTATTACAAAATCAGGCAAGCATCGCCCACACTGGTCAAGTTGCAGTACCTACACAACACAAGTAAATAAACAACTAGAAGTTGGTTAATATAGGATTTGAAATATAGAAGCCGTCAAAGAAGCTAATCAAATTTCGAAAAGAAAACAAGAAATTAAGATAAAACTGTAACCCAGAAAAGACACAATTAAAATCCGGCACAGCAAGAAAAAAACTTATATAGGAAACAAAACAAGTCAAATAAACAACAAAGTTTTTCCCACAAGGTGAAGGTGAATTAAATGTATCAAATGACACCATAAACCCTATCATAATTTTATAAATCATGTTTATAGACAAACTATCAAACATGTTATATCTTTTTAAAGGATTTTGCGTAATGTTTGTTCCAATCTCTATATCTCTGGCAATCCAGCTCTTCACACATGCTCAAATCACCTAGAGCAAGTTTCAACCATCTTTTTCCACATTAGCCCTACCCAAACTCTCTCCTTAATGCATTTATTCTTAAACCTATCTCGTCTAATAAATCCATTCATCTAGCACAGAACAATCAAAATATACAAGTATATCACACAATTTTAATGAAGATCTTAAAAGGAAAGCAAAAATATTAGAAATTCTGCAGTTAATTCAAATCATAAGGCCTAATTTAGATTCTCCAAGACAAAAAAATGATATTGTACTAGCTTCAGGACACTGTCACCTCATCCTCTCTTTTATCTCTATGTCAAAGATGTGGTTACTTAACATGCTAACTAATATAGGAAAGAAAATCGAATACATTTCTACTAGCAAACAAGGGTACATAAAGGGGTAATCAATTTCAGCCACTAAATAAAAATCAAAATCTGCCAAAGGAAAATTATGTTAGATTACACATACACATATAAAGTACTATTCCTCGGGGGAGAACCAACAAAACAAATGAACATATACAGTAGACAATGCAGTCCATAGATCATACAATGAACAAAATGCTGCAAAGCTAAATACAGGTACCGTTTAATCAGATTTCTTGTATCATACAACCATCTTAAATAATATTATCTTACATTAAACATCAACCCAGACCTCGAACACAGAGTAGAAACAAAAAAACTTTATGATAATAGGCACCAATAGTAGCTTATAAACTCCAATACACAAGTTTCATATGCTCCAAAAATAGCGACAAATACCAAAAGCCATCAAATAACTTGGACCACATACCGACAAATTCTCCGTGTTACACATTCGAAAGCACTCGGTAAACTGTTCCTCAGTCAACCACGAGCAGTCCCTTAACCGAATCTCCGTGGGAGTTCCACGCACGAGAAGCTCTAGAAAGTGACCGTTAATTCTCCTCGAGTCACAGAGCAACTGGCTAAGCCGGTGCCTCAACGCATCAGGCACACTCTCTAGCGATGCAATCGCATCAACATTGTTCACAAGAATCCTAAAGCACATATCCTGCAACGAAGGGACCGATAAAACGCCCACATCCCCTTTATGCGCCTTGGGAACCCACTTGATAGACTCGCACAAGTTCGCCGGAGAACGCGTTTGAGCATTCTGAAGATTCATCCCTCGGTCTCTGATGATTTTCATAGCCGTGGAGAAAGGACCGGGCCAGTCCTCAATTTCCTCACTAGCGGCTTCGGGAACCGGCGGCGACCGGCCATCATCTTCCTCTTCCGGTGCGAAGAAAGCAAACCGCGACGCGTTTTCCCGCGCAATGTCGTGGAAGCGCTCCATATAATCGTTCCGCCTCAAACCGGAACGGCGCTCTCTTGCATTGGAGTTTCTAGAACGTTCTCGAACTTGCGCAGGCACATTATTCACACCGGAGCTCTCCGTTCTGGATTCCGGTGTTGCCACATCGCCATCAATCGCCACTGCCACGTCCTCATCATCATCATCATCATTTGCGTCAGTAACTTGTTCTTCGGACTCGAAAGCCATTGTTCTCCTGAGAGCCTTCTTTCCCGACCTTAAGCAGAGAAACTCCTCGCGTTCGGAACCGGTCGAGTCACTCTTGCGCTTCCGGTTCCCAGTGGAAACCCTAACACCAGAATCATCTGCTATAATATTGACATTGACGGCTGAGTTTTCCGTTGCAGACTCTCGTGTTGCGACATTAACATCAACGTCATCAGCCTCATCGTTTGCGTCATTACCTTGCTCCTCTGCGCCGTTTGCCATCGCTCTCTTGAGAACCTTCTTTCCCGATCTTAAGTTGAGGACGGCGCGGGAGGCGGGGGAGGCGTCGGAGAGGGTGGCGAGGCGGAGGCTGCGGCGGCGAGGAGGGGGAGAGGCGGAAAGGGAGGAAGGTTCTCGGGTTTGGGCGGGTGTGAGCGGGTGGATGGCGTGGGGTTTAGAGGGGTTTTGAGTGGTTTTGGTTTGAACCATTTTGATGAGAAATTGGAAGCAGTAAATACGATAATAGGGTTTTGAAGTGGAAATGAAGTGACTGAAAATCTGTGAGTGAGATCCAGAGAAAGTGGTTGGAGCAGAGTGAAAGGGAAAAGAGATTTGGAGGGAAAACGGTGCTCTCTCTGTCTCAGAGACGCTATTTATTCTGCAACCACAACATTGGTGGGGCCCGCACACAGACAACACCGTTCACAAACTTCTCTCGCACACCTCCTTTCACGTTACATTTTCCCGCCAACCCATTCTTCTTTAATTCCGAAAATTATAATTATTCATATTTTCTTATGAATTATGATATTACAAAAAAAGCCTTATTATTCTCTTTTCACTTTAACCCTCTTCATTAATGATGTTGACACACTCTTTAATTAAGATCAATGGATGTGACTGGTTTAACTGTCATTTCTTTTTTATATTATTATTACTGAGTTTTTAATTTTAAGCAGCAATTGCAATAAAAAAAGGTTTTGCTGAAAATAAAATATTTATTACGTTGGAAATAAAAATGTTATGACCATTTTTTTCAATAAAAGTGTTTTAATTTTAATTATCTAAAGTCTAGTTTTAAAATTACTGTTCTCGATATATTTTAGGACCTGAAGTTATAGTTTTGACTATTTCCTTTATTTAAATTTGAGAGTTGCAAAAGGGTTTTAGGTTGATGGATCTTTTGAAAAGTCTTTGGAGACTTTTCTTTTAATTTCTCTTTCATCATATTTTTCTTAGCATTCTATGAATTTATTAGGTCAATTGTCACTTGTTTATATCTCATTAGCGTGAGGATCCTTTTCTTTAAAATATCTTATATATATATATATATATATATATATATATATATATCAAACATTAAAATTAATTTATTAAAATAAAAAAAAAATATTATAATTTTTACATTGTGATATTTAAAAGATACAACTATAGATTTAAATTTTTTCAGATATTTTAATCTTATCTTGTAGATGTCATGATAACCACTAAATAATCATACAAATTTAGTTTCACCAAAGTTAATAAGATATTTTCTTATAAATAACAATATAAAAAAAGTTTAATATACAAGAAGATAGACCTAAATTATGTATCAATTTTAAAAACAATTTACAGTTACCTTTAATGAAGTGATGATAAATACAAAATTTAACACAATAAACAAATTGTCAAAAACATTTATAAGAAATTAGTTTTTGATAAAAAAAAACTTTTCTTCATTATAACATATTCTTAAAGAAAAAAAATTATCACTTTTTTTTCTAGAAAACTCGAGATTTATTTTATCACTCACACATTAATAACTTAGAGTATTTTTTAAACTTCAATTATGTTTTACCAAACAACCTGAATATTGCTTGAAACTTAGTGTAAATACTATTAATTATAACTTGAGTCTTATTTGAAACACAACTACTTCAATACAAAGTTTTACACGAAAAAATAGTGATTTAAAATATTATAAGGTTTTGCTTAATAAACAAATAATAGTGTTCTTTGACAAATATAAAATAAAAATTACTACTATGGTTTGTTATATAAACACAAAAAATATTTTACTAAATATCAGGGCATATAAAGTTTTGACTAACAAAACTAATCCGGTTGTTGTTTTCCAATTTAGAAGATTACTTTGTATAGAAGTTAAGAGAGAAGTCAATGTAAATATTATTCTACTCAAAACAATTATCTACACGACACATGGATGCACTAAATGCGCTTCATACAACATTAAATGTTTATCTTTTCTTTAAACAATATCTTGATAACTAACATGACTTATCAAAATCAGGTCAAAGAGCTTTTACTCAAACTACATTAAAACATAATATTTCGTGCGACAATATTAATTTATAATAAGCTTATAAAAAAAATTTAGTATACAATATTAATTTAACTAGGTGTCTATTGTTTGATTAATGTTTTATTTATTAGACATAATAGAACACAATAAGTTACATCTAGTTTCATTGATGTTTTACTTATGAAACACAATAAAAGAACATATTGTTTCATTGAGGTTTTGCTTATTAGAAACAACAAGAGAACACAATATGCTATCTCTCAAATCATCTATTTAAAAATTATCATCAACTTCTTTTTGTTTAGCAAAATTTAATTAAAATCATCAAAGATTTGATAGCCTTTACTCCAACTAGCATAAATGGAAAAGAGTGGCGGGAAAGCTTACATGAACTAAGCAAGAGAAATTGACAAAATGAAGAAAAAGTTGTTTTTTTTTTTTCAGAATAAAAAAATACATGACAACCCAAGAAGATATTTTGAGGGATCATGACAAGGTGAAGGTAAAAAGATAAAGTTTAAAGAAGAAAAAAAGGGTTGGAATTTTCTCACCCAATGTTTGAAAATGGGCTAGAATGGATGAACTTTGAGCATACCTTTGGGCACCCATAGTAAGCGCATTTTGTTTTGTTGACACGAATCAGAGATATAACTGGTCACAACAATGAGACGAGGTTTGAAAGGAGGAAAAAGGTGCAGAAGTTCTACAAGTGTTTAAGCTCTTGAATTTTAGTTCATAGAAATTATAAATTAAACTTTTTACAAATATTTTTTCATCGCAGAAAAAGACAGATACTGAGAAACTGTAAAGTATGAAGACTTGACTTATCGCCGCATATTCAGATCCAAACACGCTTATAGAAGAAAAGAAAAGAGAGAGAGAGAAGAATTTGGAATAAAAAACCTACTATTCAATCACTCACTGCAACTTTAATCAGTGGCAGCAACAAAACCACGTTGTGTGTGAACAGTGATAACATGCCATGGCGCAAAATGGCAGCAACAGCACCGCTGCCGTGGACGGCGTTCCACACCGACTCAACAGCCCGCGTTACTCCGGCTCCGTGACTCGCCGAGCCCACTCGTTCAAACGCAAGAGCAACAACAATAACAATGAAATTGAGCTTCAAATCAACTCACCCAGATCCCCTCTGGTTCCTGCTGAAGGCTCTGCTTTGAAAAGGAACAATCTTCAGCATCATCATGTGAGCCACAAGGAGAAAAGGAACAAGTTTGGGCATTGGGTGTTCTTTCTCTTCTGTGGGGTGTGCTTGTTTCTGGGCCTTCTCAAGATTTGTGCCACTTCCTGGTGGTTCCGATTTTCAGTACACAGTACAAGTGAATCCGTTCAGGTTTCAGTTTCAGTTATGCCACGCCTTAATCTTATTATGATGTGATGGAGTTGATGATGTTTGCCGTTTAAACATCTGTGGAGAGGAAAACTTGTCATTGAAAATCTTTTGTTACATTTTTCGTGTGATGCTATATGATGATGATAGATTGAAAATTGATGATAACCTTTGTCAATGTTTAGTTTAAACCTTTACTAATTGAAACTTCAATTTTGATTGGAAAACGTTTTTAAAATATCAAAATCAGTGTATTTTGAAGACAGAATATATTTTGAACACAGTCATCATGATAGGTCACACTAAGTAAATTATTTCACCCTCTTATCAGGAACTATCTGACTCCATTAATAATCGAAATCTAATGGATCAAAGCTCCCATGGTTATGCATATAGGGAGGGAGCAAGTGAGGCTGAAAGAACTCTAAAGATGGTAACTACAGGAATGATTGACACTCAGGCTGGCATGGCTGAAGTAAGCCTCTAATCTATATTTCATCATGTTTTCAGGTGTGTTATATTCAGTTAATTATTTTAGGTTGTCAAATAAAATTACATTGTATTTGGAATGATAGACACATGGTGATTTATTCGTGTATTTTTCCTTTTCATTTATCAACATTTCCTTTTTGTTCAGGAATCAGGAACCTGGTCTATTCCCAACTATAAGAATTTCACCCAATGCATAGACCTGCCAAGAAATCATAAAAGTGTGTTATTTTATTATCAAGTATTTTCTGCTATTCATTTTTTCGATATTTCTCTCTGCTAACTTTTGAATTCTATTTTGCAGAGCTAGATGCAAAGACCAATGGCTACATTCTTGTAAATGCTAATGGTGGCCTGAATCAAATGAGATTTGGGGTCTGGATGTGTTGGTTTCTGATTAAATATCTGAAAAAGTTAGGTAGGTGGCAAGCATAATCTAACATGTTAATATATTTTGAATGCAGATATGTGATATGGTTGCTGTTGCTAAGATTATGAAGGCAACACTTGTTCTTCCTTCTCTTGATCACACTTCGTACTGGGGTGATGCAAGGTTGGTTTATTTTTACCTCATCTGGTACTGTGGTATTGGAAAATAGGACTGATTGGTGTGTGCACAATACCCTTGTTTCTTCCAAAACCAAAACTTCATTCAGTTTTCAGTCGACCATGATTACTGATAAAAGATTTGTGTAGTGTTAGACTATTTCTAGTCGAGTCATTGCACAAATGAGAAATAGAGATGATCAAATTGCTGTAAGAAATGAACTAGGGATAATTTTAACCAGTTGGAACGTATGCTAACACTTTTGAGAAGTGTGCCATCAATTGCAATCTTAAAGCCAACATCTTTTTACAGACAATGTTCATAACTTCTTCCTTAAATGGCAAAAAAGTCTACATGGGATGGGAGAGATCTGGTTGGTCCTTTGAATCTCTCCCTCTTCTCTTCCCCATATATTTGTTTCCATCAGCAATCAATTATTAACTTTGATAATTGTCTCAGATGATGTTTTAAGTTGCAAATAAGATCCAATATTCAATACTTCGTAAATAATTTATTTTGATATGTTTGCAGTGGCTTCAAGGATTTGTTTGACTGGAAACATTTTATTGAGATACTGAAGGATGATATCCAAGTAGTTGAGACATTACCATCTGCTTATGCTGAAATTGAACCTTTCTCCAAAACTCCAATATCTTGGTCTAAGGTCAACATAAAAGTCTTTTTCTTCTTGAATTTAAAATGATATGTTTGATTAATTGATTTTTTGTATTCTTGTGGAAGGTGAGTAACCCGTATGACGTATTTAGGTAGCCAGTTGAAGTTTATATCAAATGAGAGACATAATTGATTGAGTTTCTTTGTTATTTTTTTTTTGTCTGTTTTTCCAAAATATTTTAATGACAGTCGATAAATTTACATGCTTCTTCACAGGCCAGTTATTACAAGACTGAGGTTCTTCCCCTCCTAAAGCAGCACAAAGTGATCTACTTCACCCATTCTGATTCCAGGCTTGCTAATAATGGAATTCCAAGCACAATACAAAAACTAAGATGTCGTGTAAATTATAGAGCACTTAAATATTCTGCTCCAATTGAAGAATTTGGAAACAAATTAGTATCCAGAATGCGGCAGAATGAAAATCCGTATCTCGCGCTTCATTTGAGGCAAGTTGCAACTCTAATATTTTTTTTTAGTACAATGTGAAGAGTGGATCCTCTTCTCTTCTCAACTTTCTTCCATTTTACTTTTTTCCACTTTGCTCTATTTCATTTATGTGTGAGTGCATATGTATTCTTAACAATGAAGGACTAATTATGAGTATGATGATTTTCTGCTCCAATCATACAAATACACAGCTCAATCACCACCAAGTTCCTTTGGGGATTACTTGAGCATAAAATATTCATTTATAACTTATCTGTTAGCTTGAATCCTACTCTATGTAAGTAGTTGTCCGGTGGGGTAAGACATAAGACTTAATTATTGGGCTAGTTTCAGTTGATCTAAACTGATCAAATATTTTTTTTCTCTCCTGATTAGAAGTTTTGCTTTAAATCACCCTGCTCTATGTCCTTTTTCAACAGGTATGAGAAGGATATGCTTGCATTTACAGGCTGCAGCCACAATTTGACTGCAGAGGAAGATGATGAACTACGACAGATGCGATATGAAGTCGGCCACTGGAAGGAGAAGGAGATTAATGGGACTGAGAGGAGATTGACAGGGGGTTGTCCATTAACTCCCAGGGAAACTTCCCTATTGCTTAGAGCACTGGGCTTTCCATCACAGACCAGGATTTATCTGGTAGCTGGCGAATTGTATGGTCGAGGAAGTATGAAATATCTTGAGGATGATTTTCCCAACATTTTCTCTCATTCCTCTCTGTCTTCCAAAGAAGAGTTGAATCCTTACAAGAATCACAAGAACATGTTAGCTGGTATAGACTTTATTGTTGCACTTCAGAGTGATATATTTCTCTATACATATGATGGAAATATGGCAAAGGCAGTACAAGGTCATAGGCGCTTTGAAAACTTCAAGAAGACCATCAATCCAGACAAGTAACACATTCTTCACCCATTCTTACTTGTAGATTGACTGTTTGATCATATATTCATATTTACATTACTGCTGCAATGTGAAACTATTGCTGATTTAGAGGGTTGGTGCAGGGTAAATTTTGTTAAACTCGTTGACAAGTTGGATGAAGGAAAAATTTCTTGGAAGAAGTTCAGCTCCAAGGTAAAAATACTTCACAAAGACCGAATAGGTGCTCCATATCTTAGGGAGCGTGGAGAATTTCCTAAGCTAGAGGAAAGTTTTTATGCAAATCCTATGCCAGGATGTATATGTGAAACAAGATTAGAGACCTCACAGTAGGTTGTGTTTCATATTGTGCCATGATGAGGGCTGCATCTATAGGTTATTTTCAGTACTTTTGTCTTGCAAAGGTGAGAATGTGATTGTTCAAAAGCTTGGTTATATGACAAGTTCTAGTGCTTGAGAAGGTGTACATGCTTACATGGGGCCAAGAAAAAGGGGTAAAAACTGAGCTACTCAGCTGCTGCATTTCAAATTGAAGGATCAAGCACAACATCTATTGAAAAACCATACCTTACTCACACTTCTAATGAAAAGGTTTTTTCTTTTTTCTTTATATTTCTAGATTTTTAATTATTCAATATCTATTCATGCCAAGAAAAGATAGCAAACTGAATAATATGTATTGTTATAGTTCATTATTCAATAGTACAAAATACTCTGGTTTTGTGCATTAGCAATTCTTTTAAGCAGGTGTTCTTAGATGAGACTTTAGTGTTGCTCATTTTGATTACCCTTTAATTGATATGATTAGATTCTTGATACAATTTGATTGATTTAAAAGTCATATGGAAAAACATACAATCATTAAAGATAATGATTAACAATTTATCCAAAGTTGTCAAGCTTGAGCAAAAAAATATATCAAAATACCCATAAATAATATAATAATTTAATATTATATGATGTTATAAATAACTTTTTATATTTTTTTTACTGTAATATTATTATTATTAGTTTATTATTTACTTCAGAGTTGTGAGATGGTAAAGTGTGGAGCAGAATCTGATACACAAAATCTGATATAATTAATATTTTTTTCATTTATAATCTGATTATAATTAGTGGATGAAATTTTAATAAAATTATTTCATATAATAGCAAATTTTAATATCCAAACTCTATTTATAGTTACGATTTTTAACTATTAATTTAATGTTATACTTGTTCATTATTATTTTAACTATAATTTTTTTATTTTTTTTAAGAAAATGTTTATTTTTTTATTGAGAAAGGGCAACTATTTTAAATTATAATAAAAATAATTTTGTTCACAAATATACTTGAAATTCAATTTTTACAATTTGTTATATTATAAAAAACTAAAAAAATATATATAATTATTAAAAATATGCAGTTACCAAATATTAAGATTTGAATTAATAATTAATGATATTTTTATTTGTCATTTTACAACTTTCAACTAATTAATCAACTAGTTTTATAAAAAAAAATCAGTTCTTAACTACCTTTTTGGAGTAATTTTAGCAAACATAGCCTTAAATTTAAAGTTTTGTATGGATAATTTTAATAATAAAAATTGAATTATATGTTGATGTCTATTACTGAAATGAAACTAAAAGAACACAAACAATACTTATATGATGGTATTACATATATGCTTTTTCCTTAAATAATATTTCCCTGCTGTTAGTATTATGACAGTGGGGACTTCAAAACATCTGATAGAGACTAATATATAAGGGTTGAGAAAGACTTTTCATTTAGCAATATTTTTACAATGACACAAAATTGTATAGCCAACATTCCAGTGTTTAACCTCCCAAAAAATATGGAAGAAAACATCAATAACACTATAACTGAATAATTGATTCAACAAGGTCCTCAAGAGGTGCCAACTCTGCTTTGTCGATCAAACGGAATTCCTGCAACACAAAATTCAACAGGAAAATATGAATATTAGGTGGTAGCAGACAAGTTGAGATTTGAACATGCAACAACATGTAACTCACATGGCAACAATCTTACACTGCAACAAGGGTCATATGATATGACACAGTAAATTCTGTGAATTGTAAATGCAGCAATGAATTTCTCTCTAACTTACTTACCCAAGTAAACAAAACAAAATGCTTGAAGCAAGTATTAAGGTGAGCTTCTTCTTTCAAACTCACTATCTTCTGAAAATGTGAATGGTAAATGTGAGCATATACACGGAATAATCGCTTGAAAATTGTCTTGACAACTTCTCTGAAATTGGATGGAAAGGGAGCCCCTGCAGAAATCAATAAAAGTGTGTTATGAAGCATATAATAAGGTGAATAAAGTCCAGAGAATTCAGCTAACTGGACCACTAGCTTTGTCAATATGTCCAACATACCCAATCTTTGAGGGAATATTGTTTCATCATCTAGTTGAGATTCAATCCAGTCCATCAAATACTCAACATATTTTGGAGCAGACACCTCTATTGGTTTCTTTATAGTAATACCATCAGCCCATCGATACTCGTACCTGTAGTGTATATAATGTTGTTTACAATGATATAGATTTCCCATTTAAGGATATGAAGCTATGGATAATTGACTAACTAGACAATGAAAAAGTTAAGGAAAAATGGTATAAAAAATGTGAAAAAGGGTGTTGCAATCTCAAGGAACATGGTATGCTCTCTTCTCTTATTCACAATGTTTCATGTAAAATAAATTTTCCCATTTTCTTGGTTGAAATCTGTTTCCTTTTGTCCCTCCCCATGCATATAGCTTCATAAATCATCCTAGAAAATATATTTAGCTACAAACTGCACATTCAAGAGAAGAATCTCTGCCTCAAACATTGAAAAGGTACAGAAAGTTGTACGCCATATTTACTAAAACCATATATTAAGATAAACTAAAAGCCAATTGCTGTAAATACAGTGCAGACAAGCCAAAAAGAGGAAAGATACACATATTGGCCTGTCTAATCTAGCTGCAACAATGCTATGTAAGAAAATTAAGAAGAGTTGCTTGAAGGATAAAACAATACTTTGGTCCAGCAGACATTGTAGGGCAGTTATTTGCTGTGCAGAATTCAGTAAGTGTACCAAAGAGGATATTCACTTGATTAAAGAAGTCAACAGCTGCACATAAAGACAATATGAAACCCCAAGCATTGTCAATTTGTCAATAATATTGAAGAGGTTAAGAAAATCAGTATCAAGAATATGGAAGAGAAGTAGCACTATCTGCCAAGAGCTAAATAGTAAAGATTCTCACTGTTTACAGCTAGCCACTCATTAATATCTTCACCAGGAGGCAGTTTAACAGCTTCCCTCAAGTTTCCACTACCTAACGTGGCATCGATGTGTTTTTGAAGTTGAGCACCCTGCATTTTATAACCAAAATGCATAGAAGGCTCAATTGCTTGCACATAAACCATAAAGAAAAAAAATGCAAAAGAATCCATTAACCATTCCACAAGTAAAATTACCAACCTTACTTCCCGATGGGGCACTCTTTTTTGGACGAAATGTTTTTTGGTTTCTGCATGGATCAAAGTTTGATTGCATGAGTACTCATCGACAGAAACAAAACAAAAGTACACCACAAAACTACGAGACAAGAAAAAAAAAACTTGAATAAAAAGAGGGATTAATCAAAAGAAACAATCATTTTACTTGAAGAAAAAGTTGCAGGGAAAAAATTGCAGATTGGAGCCATTTTGGCCATATAATGGTTTCTACCAATGATCTATGCCCAATAAATGCTTATGGATTCAAATCTCATCAACTGGTTTTAAAACAGTTGGTGTTGAAGGCAGCTTTAGATGCTAATGAACGTTAAGAAATGGTGGTCTTTATGTCCCATTTCACAAACCAGAATTTAAGTTTTGAAAAGTTCAGTAGCACAAACAAATTTTGATGGCATAGTATTCATCATAAATCTTTTTAAGCCACCCGGGCATCACAGAAGCAACTAAACCTCAAAAAGAATCCTTGTAGCACCAAATCAAGTATGACCAGCTGAGAATCACATGCATACTTGACATCATAGTATCCTTCAAAGCCCCTAAATTTAATTTCTTCCATGAGAAAGCCTAGTAATATACCATTCAGTTTAAAAACATTTAACATATCAGGAATTTCACCCCTTGTTCTGTTTGAAAGATGTAAAGAGCAAAAATTCCTTCCTTCCAACTTTTGCCTCTCCCCCAATATTGGGAGATTATATTTTCATCCTTTCCCATCCTCTGATCCAAACATTCCTTATTACATTAATTAGATGCCTATTTGAATTCTCTTTCCTGAATCACTTTATCAATTCCTACTATGAGCTTCAGAATGTGACAAATTACCATTGCTATAATATAATAAAAGCAATAATCAAATTAAGGCATAGAAAATTTCATAGCCATGATATCAACACAATCAGTAATTATTACGTCTGTTATAAGCCACCCCATTTAACAGAACACAAAAGACAATTTAAGTACAAACAGATTAAGAAAACTCAAAGATCAAACAAAGGGAATAAAAACACATCATAAAACAAATAAAGGGCAGGCTCAAAATCAAAATCCAAGCTCATCCTCAAAAGGGTAAAACGAAAACACATAAAAAGACAATTTTTTTTATAAAAAAATCCCAGAATCCAAATGAAAATATCAAGCAGAAGAAAAAGGAGAGGAATTGAAATGAAGAACCTGTTTCCAAGACCGAAGAGACTCATGGTGAATCAATCCCAAGCGTCTCTTTTTCTTGAAGATCCAAATACCAAAGGGTCGTCCTATCCCAATTACAAACACAAAAATCTGAAGAATCAGAAAAACAAGTTTATAATATATAGAGAAACAGAGACAGAGAGTGCTCACTCTCCTTATTGCCAGCCTGTCATTGCCTCCGTTTCTCTCTCTCTCTTCCCCCAAAATAGAGAGAGAAACTCAAAAACTCCATTTGCCAACCTGCATCATGCTTACCTGGCTGGCTCTGCATCATGCTCCTCTTTTTTTCTCCTAATTTTCTACCTTTTTCTTATCTCTTTTTATTTTTAGCATATATTCTTATCCTCATTTTGTTATTGTTCCTTTTTAGCCTCTTACAATTTCAAGACTTTGCAAATGAATGAATGATATTATTATAACAGTTGCACATGAATTTAGGCATCAAATTAATGGTGAATGAAAGCATTAAAATCAAATATCCTTTTTTATTCCTCAAGAAAATTCTATGGTACTGGTGCTGGCCTTCTTTTTTGGTTCAGTGGTGGGCTTAAGTTTGAAATGTTCTCTTCAAAACATATTAACTCATAACTGTTCATGCTGTCATAATTTTCTGTACAATGTTAAAATACAAGTGGAAAGTTAAGGAAAAAAAAAACTATATAATTAAGAAAAAATTATATATTTGAAGTTTGATTACAATAGTATAACTACTTGAATTAGATTGGTTCAACACAGTGGCTTTGACAAGTTTCTTAACTAATGAATTCTCAATTTAAAATATGCATTACATTGTTTTTTATTTTATTTTTTTGGCAAAATATAATTGTCAAAATAATGTTGAAGGTTCTCTCTCATCCAATCATTTACAGCTTGATGCCAACTTTTATGTATAGTACAATATATTTAATTCATAAGTATTAATTGGAATGAGATCATTCATGATACCAAATGTTTACTTTACACATAATAATTGTTCTGATCACTTTCTGAAAAATCCCTCACCTCCTTTTTTTTTTTTTTGATTTTCATTATATGATCTGGTTTAATATTCAATGCTTTTTAATATATATATATATATATATATATATATATATATATATATATATACTCAGTGTTGTTCAAATTTAGATTTGTGTATTTAGATTTGTGTATGTGTGTAATAGTTGTTATATGTTATGAGTTGTTTTTCTTTTCCAAAATGTTCTTGTTGCCCACTAAATATTTGCATTTTATATCTTTATCTCATCCCTACATCAATGTTAACATGTTATATAGTTTGAAATTATTTACTTGTACTTATATACTAACTTTTAGAATATAAAGTAGTTGAGATATTTATGGTTTTGTACTCACCTATACTTAATATATTTAAAAATATAACCATTTGACAAAATATTTAAATATATCCAAATAACTTGAATAAACAACTGATAACTAACAATGAGAGTAAATTATTCTAAGGACTTGAAAACCTATAAATATATTAGTAGTTCGTCAATTTTTTCATTTAATATTCTTGAAAATTGATGTTTCCAAAAAGTTTTTACTTGAGTTTTGGAAAATCTTATGTAGGTGTGGATATCTATTTGGTCTTTTACAACAAACTCAAATCTCAAAACGATCAGCTATGTTTCTTGAAGGCATTATTTTTTCACCTTAGAAGTATATACTTATTTTCGACAAGAACATTTAAGACTTACCAAGGTTTGGGTATAACATTCTTTTATTCTCCATGATTTTCTCATCCTACATATAAATAACCTACCAAGATTAACTTTAATACTAACTAAATAATATGTTAACTTAAAAAAGATCGTTAAATATTTTTTACACAAAGACATTTTTGTATACCTTGCATAACGCGATATAAACAAGAAAAAAAAATCTATATGACGCAATATAAACAAGAGAAAAAAATCTACCTGTGCAATAGAAGAATTATAAAAACTTGTTTTAAGTCACGTTTAGTTCTCTTTCAATAAAAACTTGAAAGGTTCTACTATATAAAATATATAACAAATATTGTTTATTATCAATTTTGACATATACAAATACATAATGTTCTGTGTTGCAAATTTCTCTTTTATTATTTGTTTATAAAAAAAACACAGGATCCATTCTCAAGGTATTCTTTACTTTGTCACTATTGAAATACAACCAGTTACACTCCTACTCACTAAGTGAAGAGTTTATAAAGATACACTTTTTCTAATAATTTTTTCTATACTGAATCAATAATCATTCTCTATAAATATGATAATTGTAATTACACCACCATTACAATAATGATTGGAGATAATGTTTATGGTAATGATGACACAATGATAATAATTATTATAAATGTGCAATAACTATAACCATCATCACAACTACTGTCTTTATTTATAACATGATCTTCACTAGAATCATTACCACCGTTTCATGTCTCATGATGATGATAATAATAATAAAACAATAATCGTATTATGATTTTTTTAAGAATTTTTTTTATGTTGTTGAGAAGATTTGGTAACTATATTTTTATTTTTATTTTAAAATTTTAATCTTAACCATATAATACCATTCTCTCTCTATATATATATATAAACCGTTAATAATTTTTTTTTATAAGAGAGAAGGAAAGAATATAATTACTATATTAGTTTACCCATAAATTAAGTTTCATCTAATTAATTTTAAGTAATAGTGTAAGATTTTTATCATTAGGATTTTTTTTCCAAATAGTATATCCCTTTGTTTGAACAACTCTATTTGTGTTCTTAGAAACCGAGTATTATCTTTTCAAGTATATTTAACCTTCTCACCTCAAGCTTAAATGAAAAATTAATGTTATCTAAAAAAATATATATATATTATTGGTTCTTCTACTTTTTATAATATTTATTTATAATCTCCAGTAGATTTATTTTAAAAAAAATAATTCATGTATTTTTCTCTATTAAAAACTTTTAACATTTATCATATAAGTATTACTCAATACAATAAAATTATTAAATAGAAACCAATTGTAGACTAAAATAATTAGTTACTATCTCATTAAATTAAAGACCATTTTATAAACTAAAAAAATTATTAGTATCTAAATATTTTTTATTGTTAATAAAAGTTTATAAAGTTTTTTAAATTAGTATTTCAACCAAGATTTTAGCTCTCAACTACTTTATATTATAAATTAGTCTCTAATTTAAATTATAAAATATTAGTAGTTAAAATCTTGGTAACTAGTTTAGATACTAATATAAAACTATTTTATAATTTTGTAGTAATAATAAAAATCACTTTAGATATAATAACATTTTAGTCTATGAAATAGTATCTAATGACTATTTTTTGTCTTTAAATTTAATTATTATTAAGATTTTTCTTATAGTGTCTTAAGTGAAATTGTTCCTCAAAATACAAAATATGGAAGTTGAAAATCACAAAAGATATAATCTAACATGGTAGTCAATAAAATATGATTCTCTTCAATAATGTATATGTTAAATTTTAATGTGATAACTAGTATTAGATTTTGCTTAATAATTTTAGAGAGATCAAAATAACATATTTAAACCAAATATAATTTTAATGTTTAATTTCTTTGTAAAATTATTAGAGTTGATTCTTCGTGCATCACAAGATAGTGTAAATAATTTTTTCTTTCTCCCACATGTGTAGGTACCATTCTAACCTTGCACGTGAATAAAGTATAATGTGATAGATAAAATGTTTTTTTCTAAAGATATTTTCAAAAAATAACTACAAAATGATATTTTTTTAGCAAATATTCGTATATTTGATTGAGGCATTGATGTGATGCTTAAAAAACGATTTTGAGTTTAAATAACTTAAAGTACATTTTGTATTTGATTTTTTTAAAGTTTTACTTTTAATAAGTGAAAACATTTAAACAAATAGCTTTATTTTTATTACGAAATAGACTTTAAATTTAACTCAATCCATTTTATGAGTCCACTTTGTAATATGATGTCATAGTCATTTCGAATCTATCCTAGCAAGTATTTGTTGGACTTACCAGGTCACCCGCTATCGGACCACCCATAATACATAGTCTCACACACGAGTTGGCAGTCTCTCGGCGTGAGGGGTGTGTTGGAGATCCCAGGATTAGAGATTAAAACCTTTCATGGTATATAAGTGGGTGCAAACCTCAACCTCATAAGCCAATTTTATGGGATTGAGTTAGACTTAAAATCTACTTTATAATAATTTTTAAAATTAATTGTAACCAACAAAATCTTTTTTTTTTAAGAAACAAAATAGAAAGAAAAATAAAATAAAGAAAGGTAATAGTAGCAATATTAAATAAGAAAATTATGGTTGTTGTAGTGACCACATAATCATAATAGTGGTGGCAAGACAATCACTGAAGTGATGATTATAGTGGTTATGAGTTAATGACACTATTGAAAAAGAACACAGTAATGATTGAGATATTTTATAAATTTGATGTTATTGTTTGGTAAAAAAATTTAGAGATTTAATAGTTATATGATATTTTAATAAATTCTTTATTTTCATTTTAGGTTTTCATTTAAATTTAATGGTTGAGACTAATCATTCTCACTTTGACTTAAAAAGTTCCTTCTCATAACAAAATGTATCATATGAATATCACCTTCTTACAAAATAAAAATACTAATATGAAGTGTTAAACTAAAATGAAAGATATTTAAATTAAAATACTTAAGAATTCAAAGTAAAAATCAAATTTCTAAAAGAATAACACAAAAATAATTCTCCAAAAGATCTGTTATTATGTCTAAAAGGCCTTAATTATCATATAATTAACCTTTTAAAAATGCTAATTTATCATTTACCATCATATTATTATAAAAAAATTATTAAATAAAAATAAATTTTAAAGATAAAATTAGATATTATTTTAAAGACTAAAAAAAACTATAAATAGCTTCTATTATTAATAAATAGTTTTTATTTATCTAATTAGATAAAAAAATTTAAATATCAACTTTAAAATTTAAATAATTAATTATTAAATTCTAAGTAACTAAATAAATACTAATTTAAAAATTATTTATCAATAATAAACTAATTTAAATATCAATAATTTTTTTAAATAATATTTAATTTTTTAATATAATAACTAATTATTTTTTTATCTCTAAAATTAATTTTTATTTAATAATTTTTGTTAAAAGCGAATATTTCCTTCATTAGTCATATATATGGTCATAACAACATAACATTCCTTTACTGTTAGTACATTCATGTCATAATTCTTATCGTAATTATTACTGTGATTACTGTTATCATTGTTAAATATTTGTTGTTTACACGAAATTTGATTTTAATTTCTAAGTATTTATTCAGTGCAAATCCAGAAAACAGCACACATTTATTCATGTTGTAGCACAAAATTTCTGAAGTGGGAAGTCATGAGCCTCAAAGAAGCTTAATTACTTGACTTGACAACAATAAATTAACAATATAACCAAAACCAAATCACTGATAATCTGGTTAACAAAGCCTGCTAAAGTAGAAGAACATGGTTTTACATGCAAAACGAAATCCACACAAATAATCAAATTGAACAAAAATGACACAACTCCTGAGCACATACTCCTATCTTTTTTCATGCATAAATCAATTTAACCTGACCCTCCAAGAACACCCTTCAGCTTCTTCACCACAGCAGCATCAATGAAAGTGGTTTCGGTGATGAGTTCAGTGGGGAAGTCACTCTTGAATAGGGCAAAGTCCAGAATCTGCAGGCCAGGGTTGGCACTGCTGAAGCTAACAAAAGCTAAACCCTGAGAGTCACCAGAGTTGATTTGGAAGTGCAACAAGCCCTGAGGGAACACCATGATGTCACCCTTTTCGAGGGTTTTGAGGTACACATTGTTGCCAGAATCAACGAATCCAGCACAGATTTGACCCTCTACTACAACCAACAGTTCTGAGGCTCCAGGGTGTGTGTGGAGTGGGATGACCCCACCAGAAGCCAAGTCCAAACGTGCAACAGAAATTCCAAGGCCATTGACACCAGGGAATTGAGCATCAAATGCTGGACTCACTGCAGCTTTGATGATGTTTGAGGTGTTGCCAGCAGTGGCAAGGCCAGAGTAGACAAAGTCATTCACTGTCACCTTTGCAGGGTTCTTGCATGAGTAGCCTGCAGGGCCATTGGGAGCTGTGTAATCTGCCACACAGAAATCTACCACAGAAGCGTGGGAGAGAGAGAGCAGGGATAAACTCAAGATGAGGGTTACAACTATCTTCATTGTTGATGATGTTTGTGTGTTATCAGAGTGGCTAAGGTGGGAGATTTAGTTCTGTTATATATGTGAGTGGAAGGCTTGATATTTCTTAAAGTGTATATATTCACCATGTTCAATATATGTGTGTGAGAGAGTGTGGATAGATTTTTCTTACATGCTTGTACGTGGAAACGACAGATTCTGCTTAGTTCGGTTCATGTGAATGACGATCTTTTCTCCCCAGATAACAACAAGAAGTGTCTTTTGGCTGGAATGGATGAGAAAAACAGTATATCTTCTACATATCTTCTTGTACTGGTAAGAGTCGCACGATCAAGATCATGACTCAGTATCCGGTCCAAGCCGACCGATATCACTAAAATCATTACGCTTAAACAAGATTAATGAGACTAATCACTGATCAAACACGAGATAATACACTCTTAAGTATAACTCAATTCTCTAATCCGACTCATAATCATATAAATTGGCACATATTTTAAGAATCAGGTACGTTATCATACCGTATTAATAGCACTAAATGCCGAATACCGAATTTTCACTTAGATGTCAGAGTGTCTTTTGCAGATAACATTCGAGTTTGGAATTCACGAGATACCGAGAAGTAGAGTAACAAAAGAGGAGTGAGAATTTCGTTTTTAGAGGATGGTGCTCTTTGGAGGGTCACTTGCTCTAGTGTGTAACGTGATTCTTGGAATTAACCTCAGTCCACAATAGTCCCAAAAGATCTTAATAAGATAAATTAGTCCAAAAATATCTTAAGATAAATTTTGATAGCATCTTAGTAAAGTGGGGAGTGGAATCATAGTTAAATTTATCTTACAAAACTTTGTAAGATACATATTCAGTGATTTCTTTAAAGTAAAATAAATATAAGTATCTTTATAGCAGAAGGTTTCTTGATGGAATTTGAGTGGGGAAAAGGTAAAGAAGAAGAGAGTGGTGGTCCATGCAGAAGCACATGGCATAGGCAAGAATGAGGGGCACAAGAAGACGTTTGACAGCTAGAAGGACCCTCTGCAAGTCTTGGTGACTTGTATATTTGTGGTCATCTTAAATTCCCCATCTTGCTGGGAACCTAGTTTTTACTGAACTAGATAAAATTGGTCTAATAAATAATTTTATTTTTCTCTTGACATGAATAGGATCATTCTGCACATATTCTGCCATCTCTGGTGTCTGCAATTGGATCCTTCATCTCACTGCAGCAAAGGATAAGATTTTGTTCTATCAATCAGAATTGGCCATTCATTCCGTTTAGAGCCAAAAGGGTGTGTCATTGATGTCACTCTCATTGTCATGGCAATGGCTTTTCTGCTGTTTCTGTATGAAATGTTACCAAGAGCCATCAGTGTTAACAGTTGCATAACTCTTGGATTCCCAGATATTTTTTTACTTTAAAAAGATGCAGATCGTGATTCAGATTTCTGCACAAATTTGGAAACTTTTTTTAATGTTGTCCACTACACCAATTATATTATAGCATAACATAATCATTATTTTGTATAATATTTTTAGAAAACATTTAAACAACAAATAAGCATATATCACTCTCCAAATCATAATATTTCTACTAATATATTCTAACGTCGTTCAGAGTATAAATAGATTTATAATAGTTTATATACTATTTCCTTCTCCAATAATTTATATATTAATCGATTCTTCAGAACTTAGTTCATATCAAATCACAAATGAGTGATTTTAGCACCAAACTTCAATGTTTCCCTCTTACTATCAATATCTTTTATGACATCAAACTTTTTGGTCATGTTGTACAATATATATCAACTAAAAAATTCCAAAAATGACAGTAAAACACATTAATTCATGAGTTACTGAAATTCAACAACCAATGCAAGTAAAACATGAAAATATGCACAAATGGCAAACCAATTATTGTTATTAACCATATAAGCATATTGTTAAATAGAGAAGATGGGGAGGAAGAATGGAAAATATATGTAGGGTACAAGCAAGACACCTAAAAGGAAAAATAAGACCAACAAAATATCATTAAAAGAAAATCATTAAATAAAAATTAATTTTAAAAACAATAAATAATTAATTGTTATATTAACTAAATTATAGACTATTTTAAAAACTAAAAAAATTATTAATTTTTAAATTAGTTTTTATTATTGATAAATAGTTTCTAAATTTGTATTTAATTAGTTATGAAAGTTTTAACTACCAATTATTTACATTCTAAATTTAGTAGCAAAAACATTGATAGTTAATTAGATATCAATTTAGAAACTATTTATCAATAATAGAATCTAATTTAGAAATTAATAAAAAAATTAGTCTTTAATTTAGTCAATAAAACAACTAATTATTTTTTATTTCTAAAATTGGTTTCTATTCAATTATTTTCTTGTTGTGAATGCATATGTAAAAAAATATATATATAAATGCACAATTTTGGAAATTAATTACATGCATGTACCAACAAACCACCCAAAATTCCAAAAAAAATAATATAAAATACATGTGTCAACATAATAGGAATGAACAATTTGAGAATTTATCTATTAGTTTCTTTTCTTATACTTATAGTTGATTCTCTTAGTTATACAAATAGTTAATGATTTATAGTTTATAGTAAGACACTTAAACCCGTAAAATAATAAAGTAAAATACCTAACATAAAGATAAGACCAATTGAATTTGATACTAACCATACAAAATTAGAACGAAATCAATTTATATCGAAATATTCTAACAACAAAAGTACCAAAAGATGTTAGAATTGCAAAAATTTAAACATTTAGTTCTTAGACATATTCCCATATAAAAATCATAACAAAATCAACAAGTACCATGCACATATAAGCAACTTAAAATCCAGAGATATTCTAAAATATTAAACTACAGACATATTCTGAAACCTATTCCACATATAAAAATGTTTGGTAAATTTTTATCTAAACTGATAGAATGTTTGGTTTCACTAAAAAAAAGTTGAGAAAATATCAAGATCTAATGAACTTAGAAATTAATTGTATGGGTAAATCATGGAATGAACCTAAGAAATTATGTATATATCGCTTCTTCTTAGTTATTGTCTGACTTATAATTTGATAAGCCTAAATAAAATTCAAGTAAATTCCAATAAAAAAATGGATTGTTTCAAAATTATTGAAATTAAGGTTTTAGGAAGGTTAACTTTAATATATACTTAGGTTCTACACGAATTTGGATTATTTAGTAGAATTTTTGGTGTTATTCTATTACTGTAACTTCAAAAATATATTAATTTGGATATTTTAAAATATTTTTTTAATATATTAAAATTAGTGTATTTTAAAAGTATACTAGAGGAAGGATAAAAAAATAACAATAAAGAATTTGAACTCGTCACAAACTGTGTTGCTTCAAGCTACTTACACTCATTCCTTTTTACTAATTACATTATTTTTAACTTCATTTTTCTAATTTACTCTTAACACTCTCGTGAGCTCTCTCCCTTTGTTTCTCATCTCTATATCACGTGGTACAGTCCATAGGCTGATAATTGGTTGGATTTTTTAAAATTAAATATGGATCCAATAATCTAAAATGTATATCTATAAATTGAATTGGAGCGATTAAATTCAATTTGCTTAATTTTTTAACATTAGATTTAAGTTTACATTTAATTTGAGTTAATTTAAATTTGATGTAACTAAATGTAGTTTAATATAGGTTTAACTTTCCTACACCTAACCTAACATATATCTCGTATTGATATATTCTTGTTTGAGTTGGATTGATCATATTAAATTTGATTGAAATTGAGTCTATCTGGACTAAGTCCGATTAAGTCCAAATAAGTTCAACAAGAATTTAACATGACTCGATTCAGACTAATTTGGAGATTGACCTCGACTCGGTTTTAGTCTGATCTGAGTCCGAACCAACTCAATTTAATCTAAGCCTAATACAACTTAGTCTGTCTCGGCCAAACTTACTCTAACTTGACTTGGGTTCAACAAAATTTAACTCGACCTTTCCTTATACATGAAGTAACTTAACCGATCTAGACCTAACACAACTTGAACTCCAGTCAACTTAATTCAATATAAACTTAAGTTAACCAACATAGTCATGAAATTTACCCAACTCAACTTAGTAACAAACTTTCAACTTAAATCCAACCCAATTTAATCTAACCAAAACCCTATCTACTACCGATTAGAATCTGGTTTCTAAAAAATCAAATTCAATGATCAGAAGTTGATTTTTTCAAAACAAGACTTTGACCATAAATAATAAAAAGTTATAGGTAGTTTTTTTTTTAAAAGTATTATTTTACGGGGCGAAAATCTTTAGTAAACATGTCACTTTTTATGTGAAAATATTACCAGTGCACACGTGTGAAAACCTGGTCTTACAATTCGTTGGATTGCAAGGCATTGGAAAACGACTACTCTGAAAAGTTTTCATCAATCGTATTTTTCACCATAAACTTTATTATGAAATATTTTGTAGTGAATAAGTAAAATTAATTCTATAATAAAAATTAATTTCAGATTGTTCATTTTAAATTTACTATTCTGGAATAAAAAATTTAAAATATTCTCGAAATGCATAGATTATTTTTTTAAAATATAGTTTGGATAGTACTTTTTGAAAAATGTAAGAAATATTAAAAAATATTTTTGTCATTTCAATATTATAGAGGTGTATGGATATATAATGAAGGTGAAAAAGAAAAGGCCCAAATTTTGCAGGCATCCAATCCATTTTGTGTCATGTGAGTTTTAGTTCAAACAACAACAACAAGCATAAACATTAGGAAGTTTCTTCCTGCACCCCCACACTCTTGTGCAAAGATAAAATTACCCTTTTTAATTTTTAAAATTCCAAAATCTTAATCTAATAAAATCCTAAAAACTGGAAATGGTTGCCATTTGTGCATGGAGGCAGCGTCTTCTTTGATAGCAGCGATGCAACACACATTGAATCTCCTTCCAAATCTCATTCATCTCTCTTGTGATTTTCAAATCTCATTCATAAAGGTAAGTAACGTTTCATTCATGTGTTTCGGACTTTGACTCCATTTTTTTCATGGATTGTTGTTTCCGTAAATGTTATTTCACATTCCAAATTACAGAATCCGGTAGATTTTCGAATTTGAGTATCCGGTACTTTCCTAGATTTGTGGATCCGGTACTTTCCCGGATGTGAGGATCCGTCACCTTTCCGGATTTGTTGATCCGGTAGTATTCCGGATTTGGGAATCCGGTAGTGTTTATACTTTTATGTAGCAAAAGCTTCAATTCGTAGATGGTTATTGAAGTAGGAAAACCATAGACCTCTGTCTATTATTTCTCTATTTTTTTTGCTTCGTTTTTTTTGCTTGAAACTTCTCCTTTACCTCTAAAAATAGCTAAGCATTTTCGGCAGCCAAGGAAAGGTTCATCAAATGTTCATGTATACTTTATAAAATATTAGAATTAGATGACATGTACACTGTTAGTGCAGGG
>Ga0123342_1002860_pt1 | contig 28370 bp, 15 predicted proteins | sample Turbeawhitnodule_FD_89960 | JGI IMG/M metagenome (GOLD analysis project Ga0123342, IMG submission 89960) | Root nodule microbial communities of legume samples collected from Mexico - Turtle bean Mexico white nodule | ecosystem: Host-associated > Plants > Roots > Nodule | place: Mexico: Nepantla... | reverse complement strand
TATTAATAATATTCAATAATATTAATAATATTCAATAATATTAATAATATTCAATAATATTAATAATATTCAATAATTAGTATTATATTATGAATATTAAAAATAATATTAATAATAATAATATTATTAGTATTAGTATTATGAATAATAATAATAATATTATTATTATTATTATTATGAATGATATTAAATATATAAATAATATTAATAATTTTTATGTTATTAATTATATTGATATTGATAATCATACAAATAAGTATAATAATTATAAAATAACAATAAAATTTGATTAGTGTAATAGTTAAAATTTCTTTTTATCACTCAAAGAATTTGACTTTAAATTTCACCTGCTATTGCAGTTTATTTTTAACATTAATAATAATTAAAAATTTAAAAATAAAATATGTGAAATTATTTATGAATTTACGTAGATAAATTAATTTTTTCTATGAAAATTCTTTAGCATACGAACAAACTGATATTTTTTTAACATGATAAACTCTTCAATGACTTGATTACACCGGGTGGAAAACTACAGTACTAATTTAAAATTAAATGTTGGAATTAGAAAGTTGCAAACCCTATGCATATGCAATTATCCTTATTCATTGGTTATGCCCTAATGACCGAAAGTTGAGGCAAAACAGACCCAATTCTGATAATGAGGTTTTTCTTATTCTTGCATATAATAATGCACAAACATGCATGTTTACTTGTTAAGTGTTGTTGTTAATACCGTAATTAGTTAAGACTTAAAGATGAGTTCATGCCTTTTGTTTCTGTCTGTGTTGTCTCTCGCACTCACGCATTCACAGAGGCAAAATTATTCCCACAAACACAAAGGAGGGGCCTTATTCATCAACTACTTGAGGGATTTGGAAATTATGGAAATTTAAGCATTTATATATTAAGAAGATGAGAGAAATATATGGATAACACATACAATTATCTTCCTCTTTAATCTTCTCTCATGTTTGGTTTCCAGTTGAAAAAGAAATAATAGAATGTCAAACAAATGGTTTATTTGTAGTTGAGTATGATAATCAATTGAGTTTTACTTAAAAAAATTCTAAAAACATGAACTGAAGTAGATATTAGATAAATAAAAGATTATTTTCATTGTTTCAAGAGTAATAATTAGCATCACAGTTGTTATTTATTATTCTATCATCTAATAAAAAAAATTATTGGAATTGACCACTATAATTTTTATTTACGTGACAATAAATTTATTATTAATGCAGATGTTATAATATTATAAGTCTATGTTAAAAATTTATTTATTACGTAAAAAAATATTATTAAAAATATATTTCAATAATTTTCTTAATATAAATACAATAAAGATTTAAAGTTTGACTATTGACAAAAATTAATTTTAAATTATAATATATATGAATAAAAAATATATTTAACTTTTTTGAAATTTTTTTGAAATATTTTTTAAAAAACATGATCGAGATGAGTTTATAAAATTAAAGGTTACACATAAAATTATTAATTTCTTAAAAAAATTAAAGATCATCATCACATTAGTTTAAAAAAGGTTTAAAAATCAGCTCTTTAAAAAAAATTATGCCACAACTAAAATATTTTGATATCTAACAAATAAAGAGATATATTTAGAAAACTAATATGATGACGTATATTTTAATTCAAATGACTATTTAATGATTAAAAATATATGGGATGTACACCTTTTATTTTATATGGGAGAGATAGATTGATAGATTTGACAAATGATAATAATGAAGATAAGAAGAAAACTGAAATAAAAATGATAAAAAGAGAACTTATGTACTAATGTATTAGCATATAAGAGAATTATTGAACTTTTCAATTTCTTTAAATATTTAAATATTTAAAAATAACAGTTAAGAATTTAGGCATAGGGAAGCATAGAATCAGAATAGATGTAGTACATGATTGGCTGCAGAATATTTATTCTGGTTTCATTAATTTAAACTATTTTCCAAATGAGTAGAACTTTGATAACGAATGGCATTAGGTGGCCCATAAGAAAAGAAATATTTACTTTAGAAGGTTGAGAATATAATGATCATTCAGTTTAGATTTGTGGGTGCCACGTTCCCCCACAGTGTAATATATATAAAATCATCTAAATATTTTATATATTTTATAAAGTAACGTGTTTGGGTTCTCAATCCCCCAGCCTTTAAATGTAGCTCGCATTAGTCAAATTCACATGAAAAATATCTAGATCGGTTTTAGACGAATATGGCCGAATAACATGCTATAAAGTCGGTTCAGACAATTAGCAATTTATATTGAAAGGATAAATAAAAGTAAAATTACATTCTGAATAGCTGAGTTAGTTGAGCATATAAATATATTTTATGAAAATAAAAATCGTTAGAAATAATGTTATATAGAAAAAAAAAAATCAAATGGTTAAATTCAATCAATAATTATTCAAATTCATATTATTTTTAATTTATTTAAATAAATTTATCTTAAATTTAAATCTATATTTTTTGTTATTAATTTCAGCCCATTTAATTGGATATGGATTAGATATAAATTGGATACATTTTTGAATTATTCAAAATAAATTTGGCTGATTATCCCTACACTCCATCAAATTTGACTTGCACCCAATTGCATTTGTGAAAGTACCGAATTATCCTTAATGAAAATGAAATTAGGGTTTAGTGATTTCTGCACCCAATCACACACCCAAGTTCGTTTCTGCCATTCTCGCACCCAACACCATCTCTCGCACGAGCATTCGCATCTTCGCACCTGGATTAGCATTTCTCCGACAACGTAGTGTTGAGTGGAAGGACCTCTTAAACAAAGACGAAGCCAAGAACACGAAGGTCGTCCATTGTTGCGCAAAGGTTTGAGGGCATCATCTGCATTAGCGCACCCTACAAGCATTTTCAAAATAAACATGACAAGGATACAATTGGGTTTTAGAATGTTCGTCGGGTGCTAATCACAATTGATTGGGTGTAGAAAGAAATTGTCAATAAATTTTGGGTTAGATTTTGACTTGGTCCCGACCTAGGTTGATCCGAGTCAATCCGGGCCCAGGTTGAGCAAAGTCAGTCAGAGTCCATGTCGAGCCGAATCCACCCGGCCCAAAATCGAGCCAATTCGGTCCGGGCCAAAGACGACCCGATTCGGTCCGGACCAAAGACGAGCCGAGTCGGTCCGAGCCAAAGATGAGTCATGTCGGTCCGAAACAAACTTGAACCGAGTCAGTCCAGGCAAAAGTCGAGCATAATCGACCCGGGCCTATGACAAGCCGAGCTGACCTAGGTCCGTGTCGAGCCGAGTCGACCCAGACTGATGTCGAGCCGATTCGACCTAGGTTGATGTCGAGCCGAGTCAGCTTGGGTTGATGTTAAGCCAAGTCTGTTAGGGCCGATGTCAAGCCGAGTCGGTCTGGGCCGATGTCGAGTCAAGTCGGTCCAAGCCGATATCGAGGAGAGTCAGTCTGGGCCAAAGTCGAGCGGAGTCGGCCCGGGCCCGTGCCGAGCTGAGTCATCCTGAGCCTGTGCAAAACCGAGACGACCTGGGCTTGCGTAGAGCTGAGTCAGCCAAGGCCGATGTTGAGCCGACTCGGCCTGAGCCTTGTCGAACCAAGTCAACCCGGGCCCGTGTCGAGCCGAGTTGGCCCGACCAATGTTGAGGAAAGTTGTTTCGAGGTTGATGTCGAAGCCGAGTCAGTCGCCTAATATTGAGCCGAGAAGGCCCAATCTATGTTGAGCCGAATTGGTCTGAGCTAAAGATGAATCAATTCGGTTCGAGCCAAACTCGAACTGAGTCGGTCCAGGCAAAAGTCGAGAAGAGTCAGCCCGACCTTTGTCAAGCTGATCCGACCTAGGTCCGTGTCGAGTCGAGTCGACCCAGGCTGATGTCGAGCCAAGTCAGCTTTGGCTGATTTCGAGCTAAGTCTGCTCGGGTCGATGTCAAGCCGAGTCGGTCCAGGCCGATGTCGAGCCAAGTCGGCCTAGGCCCGTGCAAAACCGAGTTGGCCCAGGATAATGTCAAGCCAAGTCGGCTTGGGACGATGTCAAGACGATGTCGGCCCGACCAATGTCAAGGAAAGTCGGTCAGGGTCGATGTCGAAGTCGAGTTAGTCGCGCTGATATTGAGCCGAGTCGGTCCGGGCCGAAGTCTAACCGAGTTAGCCCGAGCTCGTGTCGAGTCGAGTCGGCCCGTCGTGTGTCAAGCCGAGTCATCCTAGGCCAGTGTCGAGCCGAGTCAGCCTGGGCTTGTGTCGAGTCGAGTCGGCTTGGGCCGATGTCGAGTTGAGTCAGCGTGTACCGATGTCAAGTCGAGTCGGCCTGTGCTGATGTCGAGTCGAGTCGGCCAGGGTCGATGATGAGTCGAGTCGAAAGAGTTCGGGTGGATATCGAGTCAGTTTGTGCCCATGTCGATTTGTGTCGGTTCTGGTCGATATCGAGCCGAGTCGGTCCGGGCCCAGGTCGCGTCGTGTCGGGGTGAACCCAGGTCAACCCGATTCGGTAGAGGTTCAAATCTAACCGAGTCCGCCCGGGTTTAGGTCTAGTCGAGTGGGCCTGAGTATAGATCTAGCCAAGTCGATCCAGGTCTAGGTCATATCGATTTAGGCCCAGGTCGAGTCAGGTTAGCTCGTGTCCAAATTAAAATGAATTTAATCTATTTTACAAAGTGAATTTAATCTAATTACAAAGTGGATTTAATCTAATTACAAAATAGATTTAGTCTAATTTACTAAGTGGATTTAATCTAGATTTAATCCACTTTAAATGGATTTGAAAAAATCCAAAGAAATTTGATCTAGTTAAAATGGATATGGATTTTAAATCCAATCCATTTGTTTTGATATGGATTGGATCTAAATTGAATTTTAAGGAATCCAATCCATGACCACCCCTACGGCATTATACCCAAAAAATAATCATACACATTAACGAAAGATTCTTGCTATTGAGATTATATTCTTATTGTTGAAATTATATTCTTGTTGTTGAAGTAATATTATGGTTGATGAAAGTTGTTGAAGGAATGTCTATAAAAGAGATTTAAGACCCTGAGTAAAGGTAAGTTTTTTTAGAGATTTCTAGACTAAAAAAATTTATAGTTTGAGTGCTCTCACTAACTTGATCATCGGAGTGTGATCATCAAATAGAGCTTCTTTCGTCACAAAGTATCAACATCTCAGTTCAGCAGAAACATGTGAAGATGAGTCAAAACAGAGTTTACGAGTTTACTACCAAGTTCTCGACCGAAGTCAACAAGCAAAAATAATTTTAAAAACATGTTAAATGTAATTACTTCTTAATATATTTTCTAAGTTCAAAAATTAGTATAAAAAATTATAATTATTCATAAAGTTTTATTTTATTCTTAGTAAGTTAAAATATACTATTAACTAGTTGGAGTCTTTATTCGCTTTAATTTAATTTTAATTTGATATTTAAGTTTGTTCTCTAACAAGGTTAAAATTTTGAAGAGTTGTTAAGTTGTGCTTGTTTAATTATAAAGGGTTAAATTATTCATTTGTATATATTATTTATTGTTGATATGAAAAAATTAACTAGTTGAAATCTAACTTTTATAATATGTTTAATTGACATAAAAATAAAAATATTGAATACAGAAAGATGGAAAAGGTTTCTTTTATATATTTTTTAACTACCATAAATATAATTTTTGGTTTTTTTTTTATCAAATGAATTAATAGGAAATATTTTAAGATTCTCCAATCCTGTTAGAAATAAAAATTATGATTCCAAAGTGTCAATTTTGAAACTATTATTCAGTGTTAATTATATTTAAAGTTCTTCACCTCTACTTATGTATGTTCAGTAAATTTTAATCAATATCAAAAAATGTGTTAAGGAAACTCTAATATGTTTTTTAATGATAAAAACACCAAATATTATTATCTTGATCTTCAATTATTTTTGTTTGATTTATTCTTTTGTTTATAAATAAGCACCTCAAACTGAGATTAAGTAAATGTCTTTCTTTTCATCTGTTCATTAAGATTCACTCGTTATTTGCAAATGGAGATTACTATTAGAGGCAGAGTTAAGCATATATTCAGTTCTAAAAACTCATCAACAAAGACAATTTATTATTGTAGGATATAAAAACATATAAGAATTTTATCTTTTTCAACAAAGTTCTTGTAATGAGATTATAAACATTATCATAAACCAATGTCTGATAAAGCAATGCAATATTCATGTTCAAAAGTCCCCTTCTTCATCAGACTTTAAATTTGGTTTAATATAAATATTAAAAAATTGCATATTTTTCACAAATAAAAAGTTATATATCTTACCCTTTTATAACACTATCTTCTCAATAAATAAAAAATCACTTTTGTGGAAACAACTCCAAACCAAAAAAGTTTCAATGTCTCTATGATGGAAGAATTTCAGCATGTAATAACATGAACACCTCAAACTTGGACTAATAGAGTAGAAAATAGAAACTACAAATGCAATTTTAATGTAGAAAACTGAAAGCAAGGCGAAAAAATTATGGCTCTTTCCGCAAAAAAAATTCAACTATGATCAAATAGAATCACTACAGGACAATCATGAAATAGAAATCAATTTTTAGATACTAAAATAATTAGTTGCAATAGTAAATAACAACTAAATTAGAGAATATTTTAAAAACAAAAAAAATTGATCTTTAAATTAGTTTCTATGATTGTTAAATAGTTTTTAAATTGGCATCTAATTAACAATCAATGTTTTAACTACGAATTATTTAGTTTCTAAATTTGATATCTAAAACCTTGGTTGCTAATTAGATACTTAACAATAATAGAAACTAATTTAGAAACTATTTTTTTTTAATTTTTAAAATGTTCTCTAATTTAGTTACTATTGTAACTAATTATTTTAGTATCTAAAAATTGATTTTTATTTCATAATTTTTTTGTATTGAGTTAAAAAAAAATCTCTAGTGCAGAAAATAATGTTTACAATAAACCAAGGACAAAGCTCACCCAGAAAAAATAAAAACCCCTAAAAAGAAAGTTTCTAATGCAAAAAATAGGTTTACTCTCAATTGAAATTTTTAAGCACAATCCAACCATAAACGAATCTTCAATTGCGATTGAATGTTTGATTGCATGGTGAGAATGTAAGTTAGCCAATGACTTTTCCCATTCTTCTTTCTTATTTGTTATGTTTTGTCATAATAATATTAATTTAACTTTAATAGAATCTCTCACCACTTGTGAGACATGGGGGGAACTTATGCATTTAAGCATTTTCTCCATTAAAAGAAGAGTAAACCCCAACCCCACCCAGGATTAGCATATGTCAAGGTTTTTAAAATTATTTTTTAACCATTTCAATTTATTAATACTTATATTATTTAAAACTAAAACAAACAAAAACATCCATTGTCCAAAATTAATTATATATATACTATTTATTAAATTTTATAATTTTTATCATTTTAATATGTCATAGGGTTCTTTCAAGAATCTGCCAAGACCTTAGGATTGGAAAAAGATACTTCTCCATAACTAAAAGGAGAACAATGATGGAAAAGAGAATAAAGAACAGTGTATGCTTGTGTGAATAGGCCTTCCAAAGCCACCACCCTATCATCAATAGGTGTCATCCTTAGGGTCATTTTTGAACAAAAAAAAGGAGAGTTTGAAGGATGGATGATAGAGGGAGAAAGAATATATTACAAGTAGTTTTGTCAATATTTTATGAAAAAGACCAAAATGTTTTTATATTTTTCTCACTTTTTATTTTAAATATGCCATATCAATCTTTTTGTACTATATTTTGTATTTTGTACACAACCAAATAAAAGAATAACTTTTGTTTTCCACCAACTAAAGTGTTTTTTTATCTTCCTTTTTCTTTATGGTCACTTTTTTATCTACACCAAGTATACCTTAGGCACATACACCATGCTTTATTTTTCACACCAAACATGTGTGTTGTATTTGGCCTTAAAATACTCTTTCTTACCTGCTTAAGTAGCTTTAGTCTAAAAATAAAAAGAATGGTGTACCCAGGGACAGATTATGTGCAAGGTTGATGATAACATATAGGCTTTTTATCTGATTTTCTTCAAGCAAATGATTCATGGAAAGGGAAAGGAAAGAACCTCATTGTTGTTGATGATGATGATTTCATGGTGTTACAAGTCAAGCTCTTGTCAGTTGCCAGTTGAGTCTTTTTTCCGTACTGTTTTGGTTTCTAAGTTTTTTTTTTTCTTTTCGACCTTGACCAGAACAAAAACATTTAAAGAAGAGAAGAAATCATTAACAATCATTCAAAAAACTGCTTCGCTTGACTTTGGTAGCAAGTGCATGGAAGAAGCTACCACACTCTTTTCTTTTCTTTTTAATTTTCAGGTGCTTTTATCAAACCCTATTTCCAAGAATTTGCACCATCACCATAGGTCAAAATTCCAATAATATCACCTTAATCATATCCCCTGGAACACAAACTCAGAAACCCTTTTTAGGGTGTTCTTATTACGAGTGTTCATCATATCTATATAGACTCTTTTTTCAATTTATGCTAGTGGTACATTATAATTTAAAACTATTAAAACAATGGATACAGCTGATAAAGAAACTAATTGCATGAATTATAATTCACAACGGCAATTCAACTCACTACTTTACTTCAAGTTTAAAATATAGTATAGTTTTTCATGTCTAATGAATTCTTAATTCAATTTTTACAGCTTTACATATAACATGTTAAACAGTTCATATAAGTATGAAACGTTATTAATTTAGCTCATAATTTTTTATGGGTAAAGTTTCTTAGTAGATCTCATATTATTATAATTAAAACTTGTACACACAAAAAATCGAATTTAAAATTTTGTTTAAGTGATTTGAGTCTTGTTAGACCTAAGTTGTTTCTTTTCGATAGTTTAATCTTGACGGGTATTATCTAGTCTTAGTTAAACTTAAAGATTTGATTATAATAAATAATATTGAGTTTTAATATATTAACATTTTCATCAAGTTTATAATCAATATAAAAATTGAGCTCGTATTTGTATGGATAAAAGTATGGATAAAGAGGAGTTTAGATAGTACCGAGAACTGGTTGTATAATTGTTGATGTGCTGGTTGTATCTTTGCTCCTTTCTTCAAGTCTTCTCCTTTTGTTATTGGTGCTCGGTCAAGGTGGACCTGAAAAAGGTACACTGACGCTCAAGTAAGTACTCTGTGTAAAGAGTATATATTGTAAAACTGATTAAAGCGTACCTTACACCTGGGCCCTTGCCATGATGGACCGAATATACGTTATTGACTAATATGCATCGTGATCCCTGATTAATTGAGAGATATATTAGTATATTAGAATATTTTGAGAATATTTGTAAAATCTTTTAGTTAATCAGTATTTAGCTGATTTGTTGGAGATATTTCCCACATATTTCGGGATATGAATGTGACTCATTAAGTGTTATTGTAACTTTCGTTACTGTTATTTATTGCGTGACTTGAGGTGTTCTTTGACTTGGTTGGTCAGTCATCAAGTCCGAGATTGGCTCATCCGGTACCAACCATACACTTGCCCCCCAGGCTCAAAGAGATTAAATTCTAAAGAGTCGTAAAATGGTCGTTTGGGCTTCCCAATGAGAGATGTGATGGTTAGGCGTTTTTAACATTTGTCAAAGATGTGACACGTGTTTTTTTTCTCGCACGGGGCGATAATAATTCTTATCGCACGGGGCAATAATAGTTATGATCTCAAAAGACGATAATAATTATGATCTCAAAAGACGATAATAATATTGATCGCGCGGGGCGATAACAATTTGTTGATCGCGCGGGTTGATAACAATTTGTTGATCGTGCGGGGCGAAAATATTTAACTGATCGTGCGGGGCGATAATATTTAACTGATCGCGCGGGGTGATAATATTTTAATTTTGGTCGCGCGGGGTGATAATATCCGTGCGGTTGGTAGGGGTCACTAGAATTTGAGCGACTTTCGTTACCAGTTGGTACATCTTAGGAACAATGATTGTATAGTATACCAGCTAAGTTCCCAAGAAAGAGAGATGAGTCACCAACAAACGAACTTAAATAACAAGTCTTTCTTTGCCAGAACTTTTCTGGACATGTACTTTTACATTACTACGCTTTATATCTATAATGAAACGACATCTCAGTTTCTATTGAGTACCATAAAACATATATTTGTTATTTTCAATAATATCAAAAGATTTAAATGATAACAAATTTAAATAACAACAATTATATTTGTTATTTTCAGAAATCTCAACAGATTTAAATAATTTGTTATTTTCAAGAATCTCAACCGATTTAAATCATAATAAATTTAAATAACAACAATTATATTTGTTATTTTCAAGAACCTCAACAAATTTAAATAACAACAATTATATTTGTTATTTGCACGAACCTCAACATATTTAAATAATAACAATTATATTTGTTATTTGCAAGAATCTCAAATGATTCAAATAACAACAACTATATTTGTTATTTTCAAGAGTCTTAACAAATTTAAATCATAACATATTTAAATAACAACAATTATATTTGTTATTTTCAGGGATATGAACAGATTTAAATGATGATAGATTTAAATAACAACAATTATATTTGTTATTTTCAGGAATCTCAACCGATTTAAATAATATTCATTTTCCTGATTATCTCATGTCGGGTTTATATTCTATTAAAATCATATCGATCAACGTTCAAACTTTTCCCATTAGGAGGAAGTTGTGTTTCCTTGATTTGATTAGTAAAGGAGTGTCCCTTAGGTTCCTCCTCCCAAATAACAATGCGTTCTTGATTTTGCCATCTACCTTATTGATTCCATTTGCTTGTTTTGACTCTATCTTAGCCCCACAGTTTGACGCAAATTGTACCTGTATAGGAAAAAAACAGGCCTCGATAATACTTGAAACTGGGTGTATAATTGCTGACGTGCCGGTTGCCTCCGGTTGCCTCCTCACTCCTCTCTTCAAGTCTCCTCCTTTTATTATTGATGCTCGGTCAGGGTGGACCTGAAAAAGGTACTCTGACGCTCAAGTAAATACTTTGCATAAAGAGTTTATATTGTAAAGCTGATTAAAGCGTACCACACCTCCGTCATAGAGTTTTATTTATAGTGTTGGTTATGGGCCCTTGCCATAATGGGCCAAATATCAGTTATTGACTGATATGCATCATGATCCCTGGTTAATAGGGAGATATATTGGTATATTGGAATATCTGAAGAATATTTGTAACATCTTTTAGTTAATTATTATTTAGCTGATTTGTCGGAGATATTTCACACATATTTCGGGATATGAATGTGACTCATTAAGTGTTATTATAATTGTCGTTACTGTTATTTATTGTGTTACTTGAGGTGTTCTTTGACTTGGTCGGTTAGTCACCAGTTTCGAGACTGACTCGTCATCGGTGTAGAGGTAAACCAAATTCTTTACAAAAATGTTTATGAACATGTCATGCACAAATTCTACAAGATAAGATAGATGTTAAAGCAATACGTTAAAGTACAAGACTAAATTTAAAATCTATTAGATATTCTTTTTCAAGCAAAGTTTATACACATATACGGACAACAATTTTGACATAGTGATACTCTGTATAATCAAAGCATACAAAACTCATGTTAAAGCGGACATTAGGAGGAGGAGTGTTCTTTTGCTGGCGAGAGTCAAGAGGATAGAGATTATGTGTGTGTTTGTGGTGAACCTTGTGTGAAGTTATTTGTAAAGGGCCTCTAAAAAGCCTAATTTATGGTAGTTGTTTTTGTTTTGGATGTGAGTTATGTTTATCCCCTACGACTTACGTCATGTGTGGGTTTTTCTTTGTTGTCTTGGGTTTGTTTCTATATTACTCTTGGACTATAGCAGGTTGTTTTTTGGGTGCTTGAGACAGGTAGGGGTGTGTGGTTTTTATTTTTTCTACTTTCTTTTTTGTATAGGAGTTGGGTCACCCTTTGATTCAGTCTTAGAGGTTTTTAATAGCTAACCCCTTGCTTTAGAAAATGGATAAACCAATACAAGAAAAAACATGTTGAAAAAGAAAGCTTACCTTACACAATATATTTGTTCGATAAAACGCTTACCATTAAACTAAAAGTTAGAGTGTAACTCTTTCTACTTAAGAGTGTAGTAGTGCAAGTGTCACGATTTGATTATGACTTGGTCCACCTATCTTGCGTCACAAGACAATTGATGTCACCTATTACAACCACAACTATTCTTTGCATGTTCCTTCTTTTCTTAATCTTCTTCATGTGTAGTTGTGGTTGGAGCTTTTTGACATGCTTCTTATTGATATTTGTACACATTTTTCCTAAATTAAAAACCCTTTTTACCTATGAATTCCATTACAGTTAGGAACTTCTCAAGCTCTCAAAATGTCGTGGAGCAAGAAGTGTTAATAGATCTTAGCACACACCATATATACGTTTGTTTCATTGGTATAAAGGGCTCGTACCTTACTCCAAAGTTATGCATATATCTCATAGGGATGGAAAATAGGTTTGAGTGAAGTGTGAATAGTGGATTTAATTGTCAGAAAACTAGGCCAAGTTCAAGAGGGGTGAATTCAACTTTGAAAACTTTTTCGAAACATAAGAAGAATTAGAATGAATCACTTACTGAATTAATTGATTAATGTAAACCTGCACAAAAATATGTAAACTTGACACAAAAATTAACAGATTAAAAACTGAATTGCAACAAGAACAACTTATATTCAAATTTAGAATTAAAAAGAGAGAGAGAGAAAAAAGATTACACAATAACTTTTATATTAGTCCATTCTTAAAGAAGAGCTACATCTAGTTAGTTTGTTAAACAAGTCAAGTTAAAAACAATTGTTTACAAAAACAAGATACACCAAGAAAACACTTTTTAACCCTACAAAAGTGTTCTTTAACCCATGTAACACCATGTTACTGAACCACAACTGGAAATCATATCTAGTAAAGGAAAAACACCACCAAGCAAAACTAAACAAAGGAACAATATCACCTAATTACAATAAGATCAAACTTAATTTCAAAATCTCAGGTAAAGAACCTCTTAACCGAAGAGATTGATCTCAAGAAAACCAAAAGAAAGCTCTAAGAAAACATTTTACATTTCAAGACTTCAGATAAGAACAATTTAATGGATTAAATTATCTTTTAACCAATTAAAATTATCATCTAACCACAAAAATTTCTAACAAAAATAAATAAGTTTTCTTAAGTATTTAGGAAGATCATCATAATCACCAAGAGATAAGACATATAAATCATAAAAGAAGACAACACACACTATACAAAACTAAGTCTCCAACACTCAAAGCTTCTTTTGTCTTTGCAAGTGGAATCCTCATATATAGATAACAACATCAACAACTTCAACATTAATAACACTACAAAGTTGAACATTAATCTTTACCCATTGTTCCCGATGTTGTATAGGAACGAATTCAATAATGGTAGTAATATGAGATTTGTAAGTTCAAGTGGAATAGCTAGACTCTTTTATCTTCTCCATACTAACAATATAGTTAGAAAATATGGGAGAATTTTTTCTGAAGGTTGATGAGGTGATGGGAGATATCTTTTTTTTTTTTGGAAAGATTTAAGAAGAAAAAAAAACTAAGGAGGGGATGAACAATGAAAGTAAATATGGGAGAAAGGATTAGCAAGAAAAATTCTTTAGAGATAGTGAGTATACTAGGCTAAAACAATTTTGTAAGGGACTCCAAATACCATGTTAAACTCCAAAAAGAGAGAGAAACATTATGAAATTGTATGTTTCTGAGACAACATAGATGTTTTATTTATATTAAAAAAGAAAAAGAAAATAGAGAAGATTGATATCTTCTAATAATTAAGATATGATATGAAAATAAATAAATAAAATTTTTATAACCCATATATAATTTAGATATTCGTAATTATATAAGATGAATTCTTATTATAAAAATAGGTCTGATTATATATAATCGATTTTTTATTTCAATAATTATCATCAGAATTGAATTGAATAGGGTGTTGTTAAGCATTAAAGTTTGTCCTCTATGTCTACAACATCTGGAAACTTTCTAGCCTTGTTTCTGTTATGTGAGATATCGTTCAAGGTATGGACAAACTGTGGTAAGTGGGTAGGTATTCAATTTGTCCAACACTACAATTTAATGGCACATTTTTTGCAGTTTCACTTTTTTCACCTAAATTAAAAACAAAATCTAGTGTGAAAAGGTCTATGGATTGCAATATTTTGGAGTATTTGGGAGCATAAGAGTAATGTAGTTTTTAAAAGAAGGGAAGGTAGATGGAGAGGTGATTTTTTATATGGCTGAATTGAAATCTTGAACTTGGATGAAAAATAAACTTCCTAAGTTTAGTTACTCTTTCTTTTTCCTTATTAATGCTTGAAAAGTATTTAGTGAAATCACTTAAGAAGGGGTGGTTCAATACGGGTTGGGGTGGTGGAAATGTTCTAGTGAGTACAGGATTGTTGACCCTGCAATATCAAAACCCTTGTAGATGTCTAAATTGAAATAGGTTGTTCAATAACTGTCAAGATTCATATAGTTAAGTTCATGTTTGTGAAACCTACATGGGGGGAAACATTTATCTATTTAAACTTGGTTGTATATGTAAAGTTGGGAAAGGTGTTAGCTCATTTTGCAGGAAACAAAGCAAGGAATAACATCTGGAGGGAAGATGTATGTACTGGGGGAACCAAAGAAGGACTATAGTAGCCGGAAGAATTGCCTCTGATGGTTGTATTAATATGAGAATTTTTAGAACCATGAGAGGAGGGGTTGTGTGAATCTTTGTTGGAATTTCCATAGCACTAAGTCCAGCTCTTTAGGAGTGTCTGTTATAGGATTTTAAGTGATTTGATTTGTCTTTGATGTGTTATATCTATGAACAACATATATCTTTTTTGGTTGCCTACTGTGTGAGGTGGTGTGGATATAAGATTAAATTTTTTGGGTCGATGTTAATATTAATATAGGTGATAATGATCTTTATAATTTTTTAGATTATATATATATATATATATATATATATATATATATATATATAATCTGTTTTATGTAACAGAGTTAAAGATATTTCTAAAATACCTTATATTTATTTATTTATTATTTTTTTTTGATAAAAATGAGAAAATAGTGAGTGAAAGAAGAAGTAACATGATAATACTCTTAAATGAAGGAGAGGTATGTATAATTATGACAAAATTTAAGGGAATGTTTTGTAATTAGCTTTAATTATAAAGAAAGAAACGGATGAAGGAGTCTTTGGTGGCAGCAAATGAAATGAAAACACATTAGGAAGCATTTTAGGTTTGCTTTTGCAATACACTTATAATGGTCCTAACTACTAAACCAAAGTGGGGGGGGTTTAAACAAATCTCCCTATCAGAATTTAAAGGGAAGAAGAATGCAAGTAAGTGCTGTCGGTGGTCCCTTACGAACCCAATTAAACTGGAAATTAATATTGTAAGCAACGTGTCAAAATTTGACTTACCAAGCTCCATCACCGCCTACCTATTCCCTTACCCACCTTGCTTCTTCAATTGGTTACATATAATAGCTACTATTCTTGTTTCTCACGCTCACTATAATTTATGTTACTATACTTCAAAACATTCATAATCTTTAGAAAGGAAGGTACTTAATGTAATTATAAATCTTTTTTTTAATTTATTAATACATTTTTTAGAATGAATTTCCAATGAAATATTTGAATATTAAATGGTAAAATACTTCATAAATGTGATGAAATTATCCAATATCAAAATAGATAATATTTTAGATGTTTTCTTTATCAGCAAATATTTTTTTACTAAATTAGTTACATGATGAAAGAAATATATATTAATGTCATGCTTTCTCACACTTGTTCTAGGTATCTTTAAATCAAATTAAAATTTCATCTATACGTATTTGATATATTTTTATTTTAAATCGTTGTCTTTTTGAAATAAATTCGCATTTTATTAATGTTTGTACAAAAATGTTTAGAAAAATACACTAACTTTATCTTATGTGTATTTTTTTTATCAGTAAGAAAAAATAAATAAATATGAACCATTTTAGAGATGGTTCAATCCTTATACACCTTGGACCAGAACCCACAAATATTCCAAACAAAAACAACAATCCTTCACAAATAGCAGAAAAATCACCTACCCAACCAAAGACAAATCACTTCTTTTTAATTAAAATCATGCAAACCAAAAGATCTAAGATACCAATCTTAAAATGGAAAACAAGTTGAAGAAACTTTGGAAATAATTCTAGACCAAACCTTGAAGAGAATCAAAGAGAAAATTTCAAAATGATGGATACTCATCCCTTATCTTATTATCTTATCTTATGTATGTGTATATTTGTAGTGCAATGTGATATTTAAGTCATTGAATATTGGAAATCCAAACATTAGACAGGTAAGCATTGTCCTAACCAAGTTATATGGCTCTAGACTGTAAATAAGTGGTTTTGTTTTTGTAAAATTTAAAGTGTAAGGTATTTTATAAATAATATTTTAGGTAGAATTGTATGCAGTAGAGAATATTATAGGTTGATAAAAAAAAAGATAATAATATGAAGAAGGTTATATTAAAAATATCTAAGAATATGTGCTTAAGCATGATTGTTTTGTATATCCAATTAAGTAGGGCATTAAGAAGAAGAAAGTGAAAAAGTGTGTGGAGGGACATTGTGGGTAAAGTTGATGAGGGGGCCCAAGTTCTTCCCTCCATTGTGTTCACTCTATGAGTCAATGACATGGTCCTACAAAAAGGTTCCCATCGTACTCAAAAAATATTTGGTTGTTCCTTTTAGTTATTTTCATCGAATCCCACATGAATTATCAGACTCTGCTCTTATCCGCACGAGGAAACCGCATCTTTAGTTACCGTGGATCAACCCAAAAACACACCTACCCCTTCTGACCAAACAACGTTAATTTGGATCTCCTTCATGTTTTATTTTTCACACTCCAGAATGAAACCTCTGCTTCATCTTCTTTAGAATGCCATCTTATTAGATAAATTAATTATGTCTACATGGATCCTTCGTATTTATTTAATTCACCTCGCCTCAATCTTTCAGCCTATGCTCCCTTTAATGGAAAAAAAAAATAGATTACTTACACATAAATATGATAAAGATAGAAGTTAGAAGCTAGAATCTAGCATTGTAAAAAATCTACCTTAATTTTAGAAGTGAATATCAAACTTGATTCATAAATAAAAAGTCCTTAAATGATTGATTTGATAGATAACCGGAAATTTTTGGCCTGGAGTCAATTCATATAAGAAATTAAACCTCACTTTAGAAGAGCAACATGGTTGAATATGATGTCCCGTTCTACGAAAACCCATGAGCACTGGTCTTAGGCAAACAAATTGTAGCAGTACAACCTGTGTGCATTCATAATTAATCCATCTACGTTGTTTGGTTGGTAATGGTCCCCTATTCCCCACTGTCCCAACTGCCCCGAAAGAGATGAAGAAGAAGAAGAATCAATCGCACACACATCACACTGTACTTTGACAAGAGAATAAAACAAATAATACTAACGGTATTATATCTTTGCACTAAACAACGCCCCTTGTGGTCATCATTTAGTTAGCCACTAAACATGATCGTTTCAATTAAACGCGTTTCCTTCTTATGTTACCATGCTACACACCCTCACACATAATCTGGAACCCACCACTCCATTACTACTACTTCTCCAATACACCTTCTCACAAATACCATAATATATGAAACCACATATTTGGTGGTATTATCGCAGATGATATTGATAAGTAAAACACAAACACAAACTAGGATAAATAATATCAAATTAAGAGATAGACTTTAAATTTAACTTAACCTTTTTGAATGAATGGTTGTTTTTTAGATGTATGGTTGACTACAAAATATATTCATTTAAGTTATAAATTATTAATGTTTTTTTGTTAGTAATTCAGGTACAATATATGGCTAAAAAGACGTGATCTGGTGGTCCAGAATGGAGTGAAAGATGTTGGTACTACAATCATCTTTACAAAATTGAGTTTGAACATTATTCTTTTGGATTAGTTAAGTGGAAGTTGTGTTTTTAGGAGGTTCAACATATTTATGGTGTTAATATGATTGTATTTTGTATACACATCTTTTGTAGTTTAGGTTGTTTGTACTATAGAATATATATGTATTGTATAAAATTGTGGGACAGTTAAATATATCTAAAATAAAACTTCTTGGCAGTTGGTTTTTGATGAAGTTATTAGTGGAGCAGAGCTTTTGAGAAACTTTTCTGATGATGTTAGTTTTGGAACACAAGAATATGTAGTCATCTTGGATCATGTAGGTTTGGTTAGAGACCGTCTTTGTTTTGTAATAAGATTGGAACATCCCTCAAGTGTTCCATATTATTTTATTTATTTTTTGTCAATAAAAAAATTAACTTCTAAAATCAGATTTACACTCACTTATATATCATGAAATATCTTTATCTCTAATCGATTTGAGATCACCAATAATTCATATCATATTCATATTTTTTTTTCATTTGTTTATTTTCTCTTAAGAATAATATACAATTCCATTCCAATTATACTACTTTCATTTTTATATATTCAAATGCTACGACTACTCTAATGTGTAAGGAAAGCTTCCTTCTTCCTTTTCTCCTAAAACCAAACATAGTGGAATTAATAATTTATTTAACTGGTGTGGGTTCAAAGGACTATTTTGTTTGCTCTAGTAGTAGATTACGAAACACACAGGTATAAGCAACGTCATCATTTCTTAATCTTCTTTTAAATTCTCGTAAATCTAACCAAAACATGTAATTATTTCTTTGAAATAAGTTTAAACAAATACAAGTACTCTAAATTTATATGCAATTAGGAAAATAATAAAACATTTGCTGAAAGTATGTTTATCTACAAATCTCACATTAATTATTACTGGATTTCTGGTCTACTGATGATATATTTAAAATAAAATTTATCGATGGAATGTAACTATTTAAAAAAATTATCTAATAATAATACGATTATTGTTTGTGCTAACATTTTTTTATTTGAATTCAACACAATCTTTTTATATGAAATATGCTTTTTTATCAACAATAAATAATAAAATTATATGAAACATTTTAAGTCTTTCAACTCATACATATATAAAAAAAATATCTTAATATATATGTATATATATATATTAATAAATAGTCCTGCAAAAATTGCTTGCATCCAGTGCAAAGATAAAACTCATAAAAACACTAAAACAAAAAACAAAAAACATTGGAACGTACACACTTTTCTAGATCGGAAACATTTCAATTTATCAATTACAAACAAATCATTAAATAAAAAATAATTTTAAAAATAAAAAAATTATTATTATTATATTAACTATACTATTTTTATTAATTAATATTATTTTAAAAATTAAAAAATTATTAATATCTAAAATAATTTATATTATCAATAAAAAATTTAAATTAATTTTTAAATAAATATTTAATTAACTATAAGATTTTATCAAAAAAAATTAAAATTGACAGTTAAAATTTTGATAATTATGTATCAATTCACTAATTATATATCAATTTAAAAATTTAAAAATTATTTTAAATACTAATAATTTTGAAGTCTATAAAATATTATTTAATTTAATTAATATTATAATTATTTATTTATTTTGTCTCTATTTAATAATTTTTTAATAGTGAAAAGTTGTATAAGATTTTAATGACTTTTTAATAGTGAAAAGTCCTATAAGATTGTACATGAAAGTTTTTTGATCCTGTTAAGTTGATATATCTCATAACTAACACAGTCAAGTCCTAACATTCCATCTGCTGTAGAAGTGCAGCAGTATTTAGAACTATTGTTGGTTATTGGTTGTTGTTTGGTCTGACTTCAAATTGTATGCACTCACGTGTCATTCTTTGCACCGTATTCACCTTCATGCCTATTTGCTTGTTTCTTTTTGTTCCTTTGGGTGAATGTTGTGCTTCTGTATCCTTGCTTATCTATCTTTCTTATGGTTCTGTTGAGTCATTATGCATTCCACATGTGTTCTGTGTTCTGCCTACATGCACACAAATCCTTTCTTTCTCCATCTGCATGTGAAGGTTAGTTATGCAGCCCCTACCCAGTTTTGCTCACCAAGTCAAAACATTGAGTTGTGTCACACAACAAATTTGTTCATCATCTACTTTTCAATTCTAAAAAATAACCATCTACATTTACTTATATACTTACATCTATGTGTGGTCAATTTTTTTAAAGGTTAAAAAATTATAATTGCATAGACATAAAATTGTCCAATGATTATTACAAAGAAGAATTGGTTAAATGTGAACAAATGTTTTTTAGATGATTGAGATTTAAGAAGATTGTTTTTGTTTTTATATGTTTAATTACTTCTTACTTTTTAAATTTAAAAATATCAATTATTATTATAATAATTACATAAATGAAGGCTGAAGTGGTTGTAGAGGCACTAAGTTTTCACGTAATTTTAGGTTACAATTTTTAAATGGGTATAATGAATGCAAATTCAATCTGAAATGCAAATTTAACAAAAAAAATATCATAAAATTGATATAAAAATTAAATCTAATAAAAAATACACTTAAAAATATTTTCGTACAAATAATTGTAATTATATATATATATATACTACAACAAGAAAATCATCAAATATAAACCAATTTTTAAAAACCAAAATAATTAGTTACAATAGTAACTAAATTAGAAACCATTTTAGAAATTAAAAAAAAATTGATTTTTAAATTGGTTTCTATCATTGTTAAATAGTTTCTAAATTGGTATCTACCAAGATTTTAACTACCAATTATTTAGTTTCTAAATTTGATAGCAAAAACTTTGGTTGCTAATTAGATACCAATTTAAAAATCATTTAACAATAATAGAAACTAATTTAGAACCAAAAATTTATTTAGTTCCTAAAATGGTCTCTAATTTAGTCATTATAACAACTAATTATTTTTTGTGTTTAAAATTGGTTTCTTTTTCATGATTTTCTTGTAGTGATATATATATATATATATATATATATATATATTAAAATAATTAATATTTTTATTCATTATTAATTTAATCTGGTGGTAAAATTTTTAATCAGTCTGAACTTTTTTTTTTAATTGAATATTAATTTAACATTAGTGATTTTTGATTTTTTTTTCTTGTAAAATAAATTAAAGTTATGCAAAAGTATAAAATTATATTAAAATTTTAATCATTCTTTAAATCTATGCAATTTTATTGAATGTTATTACAAAGAAAATTTTAAGAATTAACGACTTCTTATTTCTTGATTTTGAATTTACGTGATATGTGACCTTTGAATTTTAGGTCCACATAGCTAACCAAAAATCTGAAGCAATTTAATAGAATGAACCATTTAACTTTGTTTTTTTTAGGTTATTATCTTTGAATAGAATTTAAAACATGGGAAGGAGGTGCATAATTTATTATGCATTCTCTCATAGGAAAAAAAATTGAAAGAATGAAGGATTGAATTGTATTTTAGAAAATTTTGGCAGATTTTCATGAGTATAATTTGAGTGTATGGACATCAAACAAACTAAGTACAAAGCTTCTTCCTCGTAAATTAATGCAGTTATTATTATTATTATTTTTTGGAATGAATGAAATAGATTAAACTTGAAACATTTTAGAAAAGTTTTAACACAAGGAATGAAAGAAATTATTCAAGATGTTTTTATACTGATTTGTCGTTAATTAAAAATTACGTCTAATTCTCAATAAACTGATTGAGTTTCACTATGCAGACTAACATTGTAAGATACAACACGAGTATTATTTCAGTTGTAACCACTCTTGGCTAAACTATATTGGTATTGTTTTGGAACGTAGTTACTTCTAGTTAACATGTTGAGTACTCTTTCGGAACGTAGCTACTTCTGACTAATAATCTGAGTATTATTTCACTATTGGCTAAGACAAACAATGTCTAAAGAGTGATCACAAAGATCATAAAGATACTCACTAGAGAGGGGTTTGTTCTTTGATGTATACAATGCTACAGAAATTAGTGTCTTGTACAAACATAAGCTTTTTGCATTGTGAGTATAGCAACAATATCTCCTTTTTTAATGAGATCTTCTATATATACCTTGAAAGGAAAATAGTTGTTGTACATCCCATATAATTGTTATGTGGAACTTCTATATGAAACAACTTCTTCTATATGAAGTTTCAAGATGTATTAAATGCTCTTGACTTATCATGAAAAGCGCATAACTTCTTTAGCAACACTCCTAAAGTATGATAAAGTTTTTCAGGTTTGGGTAGGGTTTAACATAGCTAGTTAACTTTGAAACACTAACATCTTGTCGTCTTCAAGTAATTGTTGACAAGACATTGCAATATCTTTTTGAAAGATTGAAAAAACTTGTAAATATAAAACAATCATTATTAAAAAGTGATATCTGTATCGTGTGTTCAAACAACAACTTATTTAACTAAGTATATTTATTTGCATAAGTTATTAAAACAACAACTTATTTGACCAAGTATATTTAGTTATTAAACGATACATATTCACAACACTTATATCCATAAGAAACATATTTTAATGATACTTGAATTTGTCTAACCTTACTGCATGTCTCTAACATGTCTAATATGTTAGATTTCAACATTTGCGTGATTTGATATAACATTAAATTATGTTTTATACTATTTGAGTATACAACCAAAATCAAACATAAAATATGTTTCACATAAATACAACCAAAATCAACATAGATAAAGTAATCTCTTAATTTTTTAATTTTATAGTGTTTAAAAAAACGGAAGTTTTCATCATATTCAAGTTTTCATAAAGAATTTATTCTCTCTGTTATTATTATTGATACAAAGTCCTCTTTAATGCTTTATTAAATCTTATGTGAAAAATTAATAAAAAATATCATAAAATATAAAATTTAAAGCTAATAAAATATTCACTTATTTTTTTTTGGTTGCAAATAATTTATATATATATATATATATTAAAATAATTAGTATTTCCATTCATGTTTAATTTAAACCGATTTCAAAATTTTAATAACTCTAACCTTTTTATTCGAATTGCAATAAAGTTAATTTTAATTGAATATTAATTTAACATTAATAATTTTAATTTTTTTCTTTATAAAATAAATTAAACTTGTATAGAGGTATAACACTATATTAAAATTTTAATTATTTGTAATTTTATAAAAGGTTATTATCAAAAGAAAATTTTCAAAATTAACATTTTTTTGGTTTCGATTTTACATAATTTGAAGTTGAAATTTTACGTCATAGAACAAACTTGAAGTCAATTTTTAACATTTCAAGGAACTAATTAAGTTTTTAAGTAATTTAATATTACAATTTTCGAATTGGTTAGTGTAATAAATCATTTAACTTTGTTATTTTGAAGTCAATATCTTGAATTTAAAATTTGGGAAGGAGATGTGCAGTTGATTTATTTCATTAGATAGACATAATGGATTTCTTTAATGCGAATTCTCTTAATTATGCACTATGAAAATTAAATTCAATAAAAAAGTGACACATAACTAATCCAAAAGAAATTTATATATTTTTCTAATTTTATAATTAATTACTTCATAATTAATTATCTTTCAATTTTAATTAATATTTCTCCTTATTAAAACTAAATCCATGATATTTTTGAAATTTATTGTATTACTTAATTTTTTTATCAATTAAATCTACTAAATTAAGCATTAGGATAATAATGGATTTACCTGTGTCTTCATATTCAGGCATATTTTATTGAAAAAACATTAACCAATTTAAAAAAAAAATTAAATACATGTTTTAACTATTTTATTTTTTCAAATTTTAAACAAAAATTATATAAAATATTTTTTAAAATAACTTAAATAAAAATTAATATCATATTTTAAATGTAAATATATATTCAAATAAAAATCTCTTAAAATATGTTTAATTTATAATTTTAAATAAAAAAAACATAAACCAATAAAACTAAATACTTTTACACTGAATCACTTAATAATAAAAAAAATACTAAATAAAAATCATTAGCAATGGATCAGAGACCATGAAACTCCTTTAACGAATTATTACTTAGAAATATTCATTAAAGACAAATGCATATGAAATAAGATTTATATTTTGTGGACATATATTATATTTTCTTTACATATTTTTATAAATATTGAGGCTTGTAATACTAGTCTTAATAAATAAATATAAAGGAAAAGCTTAAATAAGAATTTGGAAGCAGTAGATGAATTTGTGATAAAATATTTTTACAGGGGTGAGGATTAAATTGGAAAAGAAAGAGTGTGCAGAGAGGAGAGGAAGTGGTGATTTATTTAAAATATAGGTTAAAAATGATGAGAATAATTTTGAAAAAGTAGTGAATTTGTCTGGCCATTGCAGTGTCCTCTCTTTGTGTTGTGATAATTATGTTGAGTAGATGATATTTGATTTTAAAAAACCTGGAGTGTGTTTGGATTTTGATTTTTACCTGTGTTGGACTGTGGGCATTTAAAGAATGAAAATGGCACATTACCAATCATCCTTTCCCCTCTGCAGGAAACACCCATCATTGCCCCCAACCCAACCCTGCAATCCTTTTCACCCTTACAAACCCATTCATTCTTCTCTATTCTTCTTCAATGGAGGTTCCATTCTCAATGGAGGCGTGTCCTTCGTCCAACGGGAACACGGTGGGCGGGTTCTACGCGGTGGTGAGCAGGGGCATGGAGGAGCTGGAGCGGACGCTGGTGTCCAACAACAACGCTATCTCCCTCTCCTTCCTCCAGCGCCTCCTCTCTCTCCTCCGATCCTTCCACACGCACCTCACGCTGCTAGTCCACAGCCTCCACCTCCCGCTCGGCGACAAGTGGCTCGACGAGTACATGGACGAAACCTCCAAGCTCTGGGAAACCTCTCACCTCCTCAAAAACGCCCTCTCCAACTTCGAACCCTTCTACTCCGCCGGCTTCTCCCTCGCCTCCTCCCTCCACGACTCCCTCCCCCACCTCTCCCCACAGGTCCCCTCTCTTTCTCAATTCACCTTCAGCGCGCTTACTTTCCGTAATTCCTTCCAATTTCACATTCAAACCCCAGTTTTTAACTTCCCAAACTCTCTTTAGGGTCTATTATCAATTGGGTCATATTCAAACATCCACTTACTTCTTAATCTAAATAAAAGAAACTACCTTTGTACTACTTCATCACCACCACCACAATTTTACCAGCAGTATTAAGATTACTTCTTTTGATCATGCAAAGCCTTTGTAACTCTGACAGCATCACTTGTATTTGTCTGTTTTTCTTTTTACAATTGGTGCGGAGTATTCACTCATTTTGCTAATTATAATCTCCTCCATGTGATCAAACATGATTAATCATCATTTTTAGTGAGTTCTTTCCTTTTTAATCATGTTTTTTTATGTAGTTATAATCTTCGCTAGAACTTTTCTTTCAATTATACTTTTTTTTAAGTATATCCGTAAGAGACCACTGATCCTATTTGTATAATATGAAGAATTGTACGAAAACTACAACTGTAATTTGGAAATTGTGATTAAGCATTAGTGAAGGTTGTATTTTGATTTAAAATTTTGGAATTTTGATGGTAGAAGGTGCATGAGATTTTTGTGGGGTTCAAATTGGAGGTTTGATTTATGTGGTGTTTACAGGTAGTGAGGGCAATATCTGGGTGTAGAAGGGAGGCTCTGGGGTTGGAGGAGCAGAACCGTTCTTTGATGGAGACGAGGATCCAGACGTTGTGTTTGCGTTTGGACGAGAGAGTGGCCGTGGAGTCGAGGCTGAACGGTTTCAACGGTTTCAGGGGAGTTCTGTATGCAATGAGGAATGTGAGTTCGATGTTGCTAATGATCTTGTTGCATGGGTTGGTGTATTGTTGGCCGGAGACGTCGGAGTTGGTGGTGGGAGGGTGCGAGGGGGGGCGGTTGTTTCTAGGGTCAGCAGTGATGGTATCAGCGGCGAGGGTACGGCAGAGGGTGGCGGCGGAGATGGGCAGTGCGGGGTCGGGAATATTGTTGTACGAGTTCAGGAGGGCAAGGGTGGCGGTGGAGGAGCTGAGAGGGCAGTTGGAGAGGGAGGAGGGTGGTGTTATGGAGAGAGTGGAGAGTGTTAGAATGTGTTTTGGGGTCCTCAAATCTGGCATTGAGAACATCATTTGCCAGCTTGATGATTTCTTTGATGAGATTGTCGAGGGTAGGAAGAAGCTTTTGGATTTTTGCAGCCATAGGTAAAAATGTTATATACTGCTAAACATTCTCATTTCTTGTTTACGAGGTTAAAGAGGGGCATGTGCTTCAAAAATTAAACCACTTCTTTTTCTTTCTTCTTCACTTCTTCACTTCTTCACTTCTTTACTTTTTAATTTCAGGCCAACAAATCAAACATAACATCATTTCTTTCACTCCCTCTAAACTCCATTATCCTTCTCCATTCTCCATTCTCCATTCATCAAATCATCAAAACCAGAGGTTCAACCTCAGAGACACACGTATCCACCTGTAGCACTCTTATTTTGCACTCCAATTAAGCTTCCAAAGATTAATTATAAAACAAAAAAACTTTTAAGAACATTAAATGAATAAGTTAAAGTTGTGTTTGTTGGATTCAATAAAAAAAAAAAAAACTTTTTACCTCTGGGTATCTATTACTGAACAATTGATGTTAACTTAGTTTACTGAGTATCTTCCACTCAACAATTCATCCATACCTATAATTTTACTTTGGCTAACATTGGTTGGATTTCGTTTTATCGCTATATCTTATAAAAAGCGATTATTCCTCTTATGAAGATTGATATTTTCTAAGCTTATAGTTCTACTTGATTATATAGAAATAATATTAAGAAAATGTTAAGAATAGGTAGCAAGAGAATTAGAAATTCAGATTAATTTTTCAAATTTTACCGATTAATTATGTGTGGTGTGTATATTAATTGACTAAAAATAGTGTAAGAATGATCAGTTTCTAAAAAAACATATATTAAGATTAACAAAATAATGTTAGTAAGTTATACTAGTTTAAAAAGGATTTTCTAAAACAGCAGCTTTTAGGGGTGTGTGTAATATGTTTCAAAAATAAGATAACTCAAGGTATGTTCGGACAAAATATGAAATACACACACATTAAACATTAGATAGTATAAAAAAAATGCTATTTTCTGCAAAAATAATACTTATTATACTTTTTTCTATCTAACACTCACAAGACAATACATTTGAAAATTAATGCAAAAAGAAATGAGAAATTTTGGTTCCATGGGCTTGACAACAAGGCTGTTTCTTCTGCACTTCCATAACTTCTTTGGACATCCCCATTAGTCAGACCATTTTGTCCATAAAAAATACTTCTGGTTTCTACAATCCATAAATTGTATTTTTCTATTTACACCTTCTGGATTCTAAACTCCAAAATATTTTTTTTTTCTTTTAAAAATTTCCTTCCAGATTATAGAATTCGAAAGGTATTTATAGATTCAGTAATAATTTTTTTGGATTGTATAATCTATAGCACCCCTTACGTACAGTTTGAAATATAATTTTAAAATATATTTCGATATAATCTGATATTTTTGGATTTGGAATTACTTGGACAATCTGAATACATATTATAATAAGGGTATGACAGATTTTACATTCCGTTATATATGAAATAAAATAAAAAAATACTGAACAGAAAATCTTAATATATACTGCACGGTTCAGATTAAAAAATATAAAGGTATAGAGAGAAGGTATGGAGGTGTAGAAAGAAATTGAGAAAAAAATATTACGTCCTACCAAAACAGAACAACCTCCAAATTTGGTGAAGAGGACAATTTGAATTGTTGAATTCAAATCTTTCTTTTTGTATTTCATATTTTTCAAAGAATAGCAGTAATTAAACGTCTGTGTATACGGCAGGAAGTTAATAAAGGAGTACATTTGTTATTTATCTTTCTCCTTGTTTATTTTTAGATTATTTTACAGGAAAATATAAGAAAATGATAAAAAAATGGTAAGAAGAAAAGATGTTTCTTATTCTCTTTTGTGTATATTACATAGTCATGTATAGGAAATATATAGGGAGTTTCTCTCTCCCAAATTACAATCTAATTAGGTAGGATATTAATCATGAGATTCTATAATTATTAAATTAATTGCATATAATTGGTACAATATCGTCAAATATTGCATACAATAATTGCATACAATTTTATAATTATTATTTCCTTAATACTCCCCCTCAAGTTGGTAGGTGAAGATCAAGAACCCCCAACTTGTGTCGTAGCGTCAAAAATCGTTCCTTGCCCAATGCCTTCGTAAAAATATCTG
>Ga0123342_1002859_pt1 | contig 28371 bp, 14 predicted proteins | sample Turbeawhitnodule_FD_89960 | JGI IMG/M metagenome (GOLD analysis project Ga0123342, IMG submission 89960) | Root nodule microbial communities of legume samples collected from Mexico - Turtle bean Mexico white nodule | ecosystem: Host-associated > Plants > Roots > Nodule | place: Mexico: Nepantla... | reverse complement strand
CCAAGTTAGTCTCTGTCCATATCAAAATGGATTTAATGTAATTGACAAAATGGATTTAATATAATTAATAAAGTGGATTTATTCTGGATTCAATCCACTTTAAATGGATTTTAAAAAAATCCAAATATATTTGATCTAGTTAAAGTGGATATGGATTTTAAATCTAATCCATTTGTTTGGATTTGGATTTAGATTGGATTTTGGAAAATCCAATCCATGCCCACCCCTACTTTCTAGCTAAACTAAATGTTCTAATTAAGAAATATCACTAAATTATAAACACTAAACATTGGAAATTGATATAAGACACAATATGTTAAATTCATTAAAAAATACTAAATTATCTTGACTAAATCATATAATCTAACACTCAAAAAATATATTAAATAAAGATTAATTTTAAAAAAAATTATTAATTAAATTAGATATTATTTTAAAAATTAAAAATATTATTAATATCTAAGTAGTTTATATTATTAATAAATAATTTATAAATTAATATATAATTAACTTAGCTATTAACTTTATAATTTTGCAACAAATGTTTTGAGAAGGTAATATGTTATCAATTTTAACTTATGATAAAAAAAAGTAGTATTAGATGGATATGGAATCAAAATATATACCCATACCTTAGTGATTATATATTATATGTAAATAATTTTGTGAATACGGAAAGAAATAGACTCAGTCTAATATATTTATAGTTTAAGAGAAATTGAGATATAAAAACGTTTTAAAAAAATATCAAATGATGCATAAAAATGGAGAATAAATTGGTTGGTGCAACAGGTCAAATGATACATTTTACTTACACTAAAATTATTGATATGAAGAAAATATTTGAAAATTAAATTGTAAATATTATATGAAACATCTTCACATACTATAAATAAAAAATTGTGATCAAGCTTTTGGAATCATAAATTTAAACTTAATTATCAAATAACCCTTCTAGATCTAAGAACAATCTAATTGAAGAATTCAAGGAACCTGATGGCTAAAAGAAACTTTGATTCAATAGTTTAACATCATCAAACTCAAAGCAAAAGCAAAGTTCAATGTTAGACCACCCCTACTTTATGTTATCCTCTTCAAAATGTTAGAATGAGATAACGTAACAGATTTTTTTAAAGTATAAATCCTATAGTTTCACGTCAAAGAAATACAATTATTAACTTATTATAAACTTTTTCACTTCACATTCAAGTTTAATTCCTACAGATAAAAGAAAAAAAAAATACGTCGTCTCTTTTATATTTCAGGTTATGTAAAAGTGTTACAGTATTATACAAATATATGAAGAGAGACTATAAGTTCCATAAAAAAAAGTATTAAAATGCAATGTTATTTACTGGTTGATAAAAATATACTTTTTTCCAGATATTATGGCTTGTGGCCTTTCTTTCTTTATTTTTATGTTTTTTGTCACCTCTATATTTAATTGGGGTAAAATTTTTGTATGCGCGTCAGAGTATATTCTCATATAATCAATTTTTTATTGTTAAAAAAAAATAGTTTAGTTTATTTTATTTTATTTAAATAAGATTTTATAAAAAATAAATATTTTATAAAAAATCAAATCAAATTTTTTAATTTTTTTTTTGTAGGATCAAGTCTCTTTTTCATAGTTTGCAAAAACACTTATCCTAATACAGCCCCCAAACAGACAGAGGCAGCTGTATGAAAAAAAGTAAAGATAGTGAAAGCTGATTGCAGGAAAAAAGCAGAATTACAAGACTTTGAGATTCATCACATTGTGCCTCTAAAAGTTCTAGCTATTTCAAATTGTTTAAGCATATTTTGTCTTCTATCCTCATTATTACTCAAATAACATTATTTATTATAACAGTTCAGAATGTGATTAGGTGAAGTTAGACGAGAGTATCACCAAATTCTGAACTGAATTTTAATTTTTTATTTTTTATTTGAAATGGAGAACTCAATTCCCTAAAAAAACAAATTTTGGCTGGTTTTCTGCCGAAATTACATCTAATCATGTTCAGATTTTTTGCTTATTCAGTGACGTTCTGGTTTTGTTTATTCAGTGACTTAATTTTAATTTTAAGTTGTTACATTAAATCATGTTATTTGAATAATTATTTAGTACTATGTCATCAAACTAAAAAAAAAATGTTATTTTTTACAAAATTCCAAAATAAAATAAAATATATATATATATATATATATATATGAATCTTGGATATTATATTTGAATATGAATAGATTCAAATGTAAACTTAAGTTTTCGAACAAATTTTATAGAATTGAATTATATTACTTATATTTTAATATAATATAATAATTTTCATAACAAAATATGTTGAGTTGATTTGTCATCTAATCCCGTAAGAACACTAATCTTAAATTATTTACAAATATTTAGTTTCACTGAAATATCTAATTATAAATATGTTAAAAATCTCACTATAAATAAAGTCATGTAATTATAGAAATAATTTTTAGAATTTTGCTAATAGAAATAAAGTTAATAAAGAAACAATCTTAAATAATAATAATAATAAACATTTAATATAATGATTTTTTATATATTATTATAATAGTTAAAATAATGTTTAAATGAAAAAAATAATATTTAAGATTGAAAAAAATGAAAAGAAGACTGATATATAAGAATGGGGAGAACATGTAGTATAAAAACAAAACTAAAATAATGAAAAAAAGCAGGAGAATTCGGCTGGAAGGTATTATTTTTTATTAGATTGAATGATGTAATTGGAAGATATGATTCTTGACTAGAAGAGATGTATATTTGATCTTAGAAATAAATTTGATAATATTGAATTAAATTTAAAATAGATTTTGTAATAATAAAGGAAGTATTATATAAATATAGAGGGTAGTGTTTGGTGATGGAAGTGGCCCCTGATTCAGGTTTTGAAGAAGGTACTTGGTAGATTGGGGCATAACCTAACGTATCCTTTTTCATTTGGCTGTTTACTAGATTGGGGCATGACCTATCGTATTCTCTACTCCTATTTTTTCGTGTCTATATCTATTTGTAACCACATACTCATTCCACACGTGTCAGGCCCCAAGATTCTCTTCCCACGCCTACTCTTCTTTACTCCTCCAAACAACAATAACCTATCTTCATCTTATTATTATTTCAACCTCTATTATTACCATCTTCCAACAATCAAAATGTAACAGTTTTTGTTTCTTAGAACATCAAACAAAATCAGATAAATAGAATACTACATGAGATTAACTTCTGTTTATTATTTATTCTATATATATAATAAACAGAAAAAATCTGCAGTTGTCGAACGGAAAACGATTACGAATTCAAGCTCAGTTTCCTTTTCATGGAGTTGCTTTCTTGTCTTTGTTTTCTTGAACAGCAGTATCCCCTCACATGTTACCAAAATTGACATTTTCCTCACTCAACGTTCTTTTTCAACTCTTTTTTATTTTACTTTTACAGTCTACAAGGCAGTTTGAATTTGTAGTTATGTGATTATATTGACTCCACAAGTTTTCATATATTATAAAATTAAACATGAATTCTTTATTTCAATCTTCTATATAATGTATGAATATATTATCATATATTATTGTTTGACAAAATCTAACTTTATAGTGTCAGAAATGCTTACTTCAAGATATCCTAATCCTCATTGCTTTAACCTCTACCTCAACCTTCTTCCAACACTTCTAAAATATTCCTATCAAATTAAGTCACACAGATTATTATGCCTGTATTGTAAATTTTGTTCATAAGCTTAAATATTCATTACCACCGTATAGGCCAAGCTTAAATGTTATGTCCTATTATTTGGTCCATCATTAGGGCTAATCAATAAAACCTTTTAAAATAACACCTTTTAAAAAGACTGGATCGATTTAACTACTCAATTTTTCTCTCTTAAATTCCAATATATCCAAAATGATAGGTGAAAAAAATGTATGATACGAACAATCCATTTTACCAAAAAATAAAATAAAAAATAAAATTATTTCAAACAAAAATATTGGGGATCTTAAATTTACAATTTTAGAGTAGTTAATAATATCTAAACTCTTAGTTAATATGTAATATGTCTTTTCTTCTTATGTATTTTATGATATATATTAAAAAAATTATTTTATTTTTGATATTACACAATCATAAATGTTATCTCTTATTTATTTAAAATTGATTATTCAAAATTTTATGATTTATAGTGAATTGATGTATTTAATCACGCATTGGGACTCGGCCATGATAATAAAAAATCAATTGGAAGTATTGATTGAAAATTAAAAGCAGTAGAAATGTGACTCAAGAAAAAAATCTCATTTCATGATCCAATTCATGTGCACATTTCCCCAAATAATTGCATAAAATATTGTAGCAACTTGTGTTACTCCAAGAGATGGAAATCCACTTAAAGATTCTCAATTTTCAAACCCAATTAAAAGTATTGCAATCCCACGTGATAAAAGGTAAAATAAGTGACTCTAGACATTTATTTATTTCTAAGTTTTTCCTTTAGACTATGGAGATGAGCACAACATGCATATCAAATTGCTTGTTTTCCTCAAGGAATCTTTATAGAATATCGTATATTGCTGTGAGTGGATCTTTCCATGTTCTATTCATACTTTTTATACAAAATTTGCATGTAATTTTGGAAATAAAAATCAGTATAGTATATTCCTCGGAAAATATTAACGAATATCAATTCTAAGTAGTTGAAGGACATTTCATTTGGAAGATGTATGAGAGGAATCATTAAATCAATGAATCCTGTATCCATTTACGACCAAAACCAGAGGTAGGTCCTTGTTGAAATATTATCTAAAGCTAGTTAATAAGCGTTCTACCACATTGAAAAACCAACCAAAGAAAAAACATCGCTGACACTACAAAATTAAAAAGGTTTAAATGTTTTTTCTCTCTTTCTATGGATTACAGACATTCTGTCTGCTCCTTTATTCTAAAGTTGTTATGTAATCTTTGTATTTGCTTAACTACTTAGAGCTACTATACTAGTTTTTAACACGTTTATTTTATTCGTGAAGTTACATTTTTATTCATTTTTTTTTTCCGTAGTGTCAAGTTTCTTCTTCCATTTTATCTTTCTATCTAAGTAATGCAATTTTTTAATTTAGTTATTTTGAATATCAAGGATTTTTATCTACTTTCTCATTTTAAGTAAAAAAAAAAACACGGAAAACGACAAAGACACTACTATATAAAAAGAGAGACCAGTTTATTAGTAAGTTACATTCTACAACAAAAGGACGAAATAAAAAATGTTGATATTTATTTAGAGTGATCAGATATAAATATTGTGTAATACTAACACATTTTTTTAATGTGATAGGAGTATAAACTCATTTTCTGATAAAATAAAAATTTAATAAAAATATGAGTGCAATAATATTGTAAAAAGTTCCAGACAAGAGTATTGTCGATTTCAAACCTAGTTAAGAATATGTTAACTCTTAGTTAGTGTATAATTTGTTTGTCTTCCTTATGCATTGTCTAATATATATTAAAATTCTCACTTTATCTCTTATGTATTTGGTCTTATTGTTGACCTAATTCAATAATAAATGTTATTTCCTGTTTAAGGTTGATTATTCGAAATTCCTTGATTTACGATAATACAACATTAGTTTTTAAATATGAATATTGACAGGTGATCTACTCCTACACAATATCGAATTGATCTATGATGCTATAGTTTCATAACTTCAGACATAAACTAACGAGAATAAAAACTAAGTTTATTTTGAGATGTCCAATCAACCCACATATCTCTTATTATCATACCTATAACACTACAAATATCATACATATTTTCCATTATATTTACCAGCATACATTATATATAGGTTAGTCATGTACCGGCTTACCAAAATCTAAAAAATAGGTCGAGGTATAGTTCTCATCATGCTTCACAAAATATATGTAATATTCTAGCCTCATTTGATAGAATAATTTTTATAATCGGTTCATGATTATGTATTTTTCTTTTTCCTTTTTAAATACAATTATTACGATAAAATAACGGTTGAAGTAATCATAGGTCCTTAGTTCTCCGTGGTTAAAAATATTAATCAAATCTTTAAACTAAAAAAATTGTAATTGAATCCTTAAAATGTAATCTATGTAATTAATTTCGGAAAATTAATTTATGGCGGGCGGCAACTTCCACAATCATAGGAAATTGTAAAATTTTCAAAATATTTAATATGGCCAAATATCCTTTTAATTTCTTGAAATAACGCCTTTTGCTTTGTCCCAAGAAACATCAAAATTTTAAAAAGTATAATGTGTTCATTCACGTCGTATTCTATGTAAACACCCAAAATAACAAAATAATGAAAAAGGGACCATAAAGAAAGAAACAAGAAGTGTAAAAAAGAAGAAGAAATAGGAACAATGAAAAGAAGAGAAAGAAAAAAAGACGCTTACCTTAAAGAATTACTTTCTTATATTGAATCTTATAAACTGAGATATATATACAAAAAAAAAAACTCGTAAAAGATGAGTTATCACTTAACCCTTAACGTAACATTTAAAAAAAATTACACACAATTTTTGGATTCAATTAGGACCAAACACTTTTAGGAACTAAATAGTTAAACTTTGAAAGATATAACGGTATTCATCCATTTAAGAAAGTTAATTACAATAATTTTACGAATTCAAAATTTCAAGGAGTAAGCTTTTGTAGTTTAAAAACCTAATTCAAAATTTCTAAACAATTCAAGCACCTACTGAATTTAATATGACCTAGAAGCAGTTATCGTTTGTCTTCTACTATTTTATTTTTCTGCAGAATCTTTGAAACAAATTTAAAATTGCAGCAGAATTGCATGAAAGTGCCAAAAAAATTACAACAAGTTTAAAATAATTTTACGTCAATTTGATATGATGTTATTGATTATAGAATGACAGCATAGAACAGTCAACATTGTCTCCTATTCTTGTAATAAACAAGGATCATAGAAAAAGTTGAGCACCAAACAATGGTATTAAAGTCGCTTACATTTTCAACGCTCACAGACATGAAAAGCATTATGTACCAATCCTTGGGTGTGATGGGCTGATTCAGTGATAAAATAAAACAGAGGGACTAGTTATGCAGTGAAAAGTCAAAAACTTTTACCATGAGAAGCATGAATAAAAGTTAATGAGATGTACGAAATGAAAGAAAAAGAAGAAAGGAGGAAAAAGAGGAGGGACAGACCGTACTGAAGCACATTAAGGCTAAACCTCTCTATAACACAAACCCAAAAACTAAAAAACAAAGTGAAGAGATAGATAGGCATGAAAAGAAAAAACACGAAGCCTAAACCACTGTGTGATTGATTAATCAGCTTGGAACCACATGTTACGTGGGACCAAACATATCAAAAATCGATCATTTGCATGAATCGTAAGGCAGTTAACGCTTCACAACCAGATCGTACAACACACCCTAATCACGCCCTCCCAAGAGTTGGTGCTATCATATAATACACATATCATATCATTTCATAAATCTTATCACACATTGTAATAATACACTAACCCATATAATATAAACACAAAAAATAGCCAAATTTTCCACACAAAAAAGAGCTGTGCATAATCTCCTAAGAACATCCACTAAAATTCAGAAATCACAAATGGTAGGAGACATACTTGGTTACATATACAAATAGAGTAGAAGCTAAACACCAAGAACAATAATAATAATAATAATAATAAACATTCTGTCATTGTATTTGTATCGTTGATTGCAAGTTCAACATTTCCAGCCGAATCATAGGCATGCATAACCACTACAATCACGATTCACGATGTAGATTATAATCAACACCATACTGAACAAAATAAAACTTTAATACCTTTGGTTAATATAAACTTATATAAAGTATTTGTTGTTATTATTATTATTTTTAATCTACAAAATTTCAACCTCTATACAAAGGAGATCGTTCCTGAACAACTTTAGAAACCTTCGATTGCCGGAAAGCCTTCATCGGGCTTGGAAAGAACCACCCTCTCCCCTTTGTCCGCGGTCTCAATTCTCCGTCGCCGGAAACCGCAGTAACCGCCACTGACTTCGACCGCACCATCACCGGATTTACGCTCCCATCGCCGTCGTTTCCCCCCGTCAAAATCTTCTTTGACTCCCACTCCTGCTCCGGCGCGCCGCCTCTCGTGCTCTTCTGCGACTTGAACATTGACCAGAAAGACCTCGCCGACCTGCTTCCGTTCAAAGCCGGCGAGTCCTTCGCGCTGTCGAGATCCAAACCCCGGTCGCCGCCGCCGGAGAACCTAGACCGTGACCGGAGAAACGGAATCGCCATGGAGCGGGAGCGCCGGAGCCCTGGCTCCTGCTCGATGAGGTTGTGGACGCGCCCGACTCCACCGACGCTGCCGGCGCCGCCATGTAATCGAGAGAAGGAGGAGGAGGAGGAGGAAGACGAGGAGGAGCTAGTGGCATAGCAGGAACAAGGGCGGACGTTAGCACAGTCAGGGCACAGAGTTACGAGACGGTCGCGAAGACAAGTGGGGCAAATTCCGCTTCTTCTTCGCTTGGATGGATGCTTGGCACACTTCCAAACTTCTTCTTCGTCCAGGTACAACGCCATTTTCTTTCTCTTGAAGTTTTTTTCTCTCTCTCGTTCTCCGCTTAATTTTCTTGTTCTATGTTTCTCTGCTGAACTTTCTTTCTTTCTTTCTACCTCTGTTTGTTTTTCTCTCTCGCTTTCATTGAGGGGTGAGGGATTTAAAAGGAGTAGAGTTAACCATGGTTAGCGTTACAAGGGGCGCGGTTTAACCAGGGTTAGTGACTGTTGGGGGAACCAAACGCCCCGTTTTGGGTAACGGTTCGGGTTTGTAGAATCGAGTTAGTGGGTTAGCGGCGTTTTATGATTTGGTCCTTAATTGGGGATATGATTAACGGGAAAGCCATTGGCATTGGTGTGTGACTTTTTTACAGAGAAATAAAAAAACAGAAGAAAAAAGAAGAATTGTTGTGTGGTGTGTGCGTTTCAAAAACTGAAAAGGTGAATGTGATTGCTGGGAGTGGATGTGTGTTGACACCTTCTAAGTCGTAAAAAGTAATGCAGCGTTGCAGACACAAGGAATGCATTTTCACATCTGAGATGGGACTACAAAGCAACCCAACAACTCAGGACTGGTCCCACTCCCAACAAGATTATTACTTAATAATGGACACTTACATTTCCACATTTTTCTTCTCTCAAATATTTTTAACTCTTTTTAATATATTTACTATAAATTACAAAGTTAGATTAACTAGTATTTAATACCATGTGTTTACTTTCTCAAATATAAAAATATCCACTTTAAACTCTTTTAAATTATGTTTTATTTTACCATATCATGTATTTGATAAAATTTTAATTTAGAATTGAACAAATTGGAAAGTAAACGCAAATTAGTTTAGATGCCTTTTTCATTAAATTTGTCGTTTTTGTTAATCAACACATGATGATGATTTCGATTATTTTATGGAATATGTTAAAGTTGATTGTTGTGTGGAAGAAACTTTGACTTAGTGATAGTCTTCTTCCTCCTTGATTTGAATCATTTTTTGAACAAGGACAAACCTGAATTTAAAACAAAATTTGTTATGATAGATTAAAATTATTTAAAGCGCACAAGTTGTTTGCAGAATACAAAATATTGCAGAATAAGAGCATTTAAAAGCACACGGAGTCCTCTAAGGTCAAAAAGTTAATACGAAAATTCTTATGAGGGAAACTATTCCCATGAAATTCAATATAGCACGCCTCATCGCAAAAATGGTCAAAGGCATTGAATAACCGAGTCTCTTAATTGCTCGGTTTGAGCGTGTCAACGTGCACGTGCAAAGACAAGAAGAAACGGAGCCACGAAGGAGCAACATTTCTCGGAACATTTTTACTTTTGCGTTGTTCAGGATTTGGTGTGACCAATAATTATCATCACATTCTTGAGACAAGGCAAAAATTTCAAAGGCGGTAGTAGATATAATTCAAAATTGAAACGTAATACTAGAAATAAGTGGTGCACCTAAAAATATTTATAGGTGGAGGAGATGTATGAAAAGAATTATCTTGGCCCACATGGTGATAGGAATTAATTGTGAAGATGGAAGCTTTTTGTTGTGGCTATTTTTCGACAAGGATTTTGTTTAATGTTTTGTTGGGTGGTCTTTTCAGAGGGATGGTTACGGTAAAGGGTTTAATACTTTACATTTGCCTGGTTTTAATAGATATTGTTACTTGGGGGTTGTGAGCATGTCCCACTAAAAGTACGCTAAATCGCATCTACCTCCTGCTGGTACTTCTGTAGGACGTCTCTCTTCTGTTTAACGCATCTAATCAAACACAAATTAACGAGAGTTAAACTTTCACTAACCACAAACCCAAACTATGTCTTAGCCAATGCACAACTCACTCTCTCTACACCACTCATGGAAGAAAAAAAAAAGACACTGACCCGTCTCTACCCCTCAAACCCAATACGGGATTGTGTCGGCACGTGTTCAAAATACTTCGAATTTATAACCCCAAATTACATTTTCTTTCCAAAGCTATGGATCTTTGCACAACAACAATTCCTCCCCCTTTAATTATTTTTATCTTTACATGGTTATTATTCATTGAGGATGAGTTTCTTGGATTTTATTACAATTGCACTTGGAACAAACTGTTACTTCCTTATTTAAAAATAAATAGAACAAATCATTAATATAAATACGAAATCCTTTAAATTGTTTTCGTAAAGATTAATTTAACCTTTCTCCATTGTTATTTACAGATAGATTATCTCCCAATTTTTCTGTTGGTAATGTGACTTGTAGAACTTATTTAATAACACTTAAAGATTGTCTTCACTTAAAAAAGAAATTAGAATATGATTATATTATATTATTTATTGAGGGTTGAATCTCTTATGCTTTGTTTGAAATTGTTTGAAATAGGAAGTGAAAATGAGGGAGTGAATTTGAGATGATTTGAAGAAAAAATGTAGAAAAAGTTAAGATGTTTGGATTAAGGTAAATAGAATAGAAAGTGTAGAAAAAATTTATGAAAGTTTGTGATTGAAATTATATTTTTTAATTGATAAAAATTGTAAGTTTATAAATTTATTCTTATATTTAAAAATTATTAAGAAATTAATTTAAATGATTTATTTATAAATTATAATTATTTTTAATTAAATATTATTTAAATATTTATAATTATAAATATTTGATAAAAACTTATTTTTATATTAAATAACATTATTATTTTTATCTTTACTCTTTTGTAATTAATATAATTATTATATAAATTTATTTTTTATTATTAAAAATATTTTTTATTATTATTTATATTTATAATTTATTATGTATAAAATATAATATTATGTTATTTAATAATAATATTTTTTATAATTTTGATTATACTTTTTATATTTAAATTATAATTTTATTTTAAATAAAAATAAAAATAATTTGAGTCTAAAATAAAAGAATAAAAAAGTAAATTAAAATTAATTAATTAAATAATATGCATGTATACAACTTTTTTCGCAAATTACGAAGAAAGTTTTGAAGAATTTTTTTTTTTTTTTTTTTGTGTTTTTAAAATTTTTTTCTTTGGTTTTCCAACTATCTTGCTGCACAGTAAATCATAGCTTTTCTTTGCTGATAAACAAACGGTCTTAAAATCCAAATAAAGACAAATTTCTCGTTATAACAACTATTTATTATTATTTATTTTATGATTCAATATATATGTATTATTTTAAATTTGGGAAAATCGGTCATAACTGATTAAGCATGTGATAAAAAGTATGTAGTAAAAATGACACTAGTGTCAAAAAATATAAAATTTAAGAATTGAATGAAAGTATGTTGCCCTCTAATCAATATATTTGTTAATTAGTGGTCGTTCTTTAGGTGTTATGTTTTTTTGTTAGAGATCACTGTGTGTCAGTCATAGGATATTGTCCTGACCAAATCTAACAACATTGGTGAAAATGAAAATTTTATTATTGAAATTTTGAGAGCTTAAACAACTGAATCATTGAATTTGGGAACTTGTTTTTCCCCAATACCCTGAACCTTCTTGTCTCTCGAATAATCTTTCTAGTAATTAAAATTGTCCAACATAAACCTTTGAAGACGGACCTATAAATACGACACAACGTGGATTGCAAGTGACACTTAAATTGACGCCCACCGTGAGGTTAGGTCTAACTTCTCCTACCTCCACAAGATAGCACATAGATAAAATTTCACCTTCATAAAATAACACATATATATTCACCTCCATAAAGTAGCACAATGCAACATCATGAGAAACCAAAGGCAGATAGCTCAACCTGGGGAAAATAGTCACGCCCCAACTCTACAACAAATCATGAAACAACAGGAGAACATACAAGCCACAAGACGAGAAAAGGAGGCTCAGACAGAACAAGAGAAATTACACAAAAACTAAAAAGGTCAATCCATCTAATGGAGAAGGCTTTGAAAGAACACGAGGAATTGCAAAAGACCAATGAGGAATTATAGTAGGCTATGCATAGATAGATGACCTGTCAAAGACAAGCCAACCCATATCTAATTCATCTTCAAGCGGATCCGTAACCTTTCTCCAAATAATCATGAACGAGTCGTTAAAGAACTACCTTAACCACTTTGTGACATTGGATTCGTCAACCAAATGAGAAGATTTTTGTAGATCTCTTTGTAAAAGGGCTCCATGCCAATCCTTTCAATGAATCACTCATTCAAAACAAGAACCAATCTATGGCTGAAGTTCGAAGTAGGGTTTCATCCCATAACGAGGTCGATGAGGTGGTAAGAGGGAAGAGGTTAAAAGACAAACAACAACTAACAAAGCATAAATAAAATAGTTAGGAATGGAGAATGAAGAAGTAAGATGGCCAATAGTAGGGAAGACATGTTGATCGACAATATGTGCCTTACATGGCTCAATAACCAAGAGAAGAAAGAGAAAGGCCCAAATGTTCATTTTTTATAGTCCTTTGAAAACAAATCCTTGTAAATTATGATATTTCCAGGAGATTACAATTCTCATAAAAGACACACCATCGAGATGCTTGATGTGAATTCCACTAAGCCCATGTCATGATACGGAGAGTTGTTATGCCTTAGCAACCCATTTCACCAAACTGACAAAAAAAGGTCATTTACAACGTTATGAAGAGTTATCCTGAGAATCTAATCGCAATTCAAACACTTGTCTTCTAGCTATCACTAAACATGAGACATCTATACTCTGAGACTTCAACACAATATCATAAATGTTTGTCAGAGCGGGGTGACCAACTCTTGTCTACATTAGAACCATAACTGCTCATAAATGTAACATCTTTATATTATATATATACCTTTTATTTTATTTTACATGCATATTCGCTTATTCCATGGAAAGAAATAGGAGTTTACTTTATCTACAAATCCTTCTTTTCTTATTCAATACTACTTTATTTTATATGGTTGGAGGAAACATATTAATCAGGGGGTTGATGTGAAGGGGCATGTAAAAAGTAACCACCATTAGTCCCTTTAGAATAAATGTGACCTCCATATCTGAAACAAATGTGAAAGTCTAGTTCATCCAAAAGTAATTTGAATTATTAGAAAATTGTGTAATTTGGTGTCTCCATTTACTTATGTGATATTTTTAAATATATTTATTTGTCATGCACCAAAAATAGAAAAGTGAGAACAAATATCATGTAAAACAAAATCATACCAAAGCAATATATAAATCATCTTTTACAATTTCAGTAATATACTTTTATTTATTTAGTATTAGAAATATTTGAATTAATTTTTGTGGTGATCAATTGGGATAAATGAATTTTACCATCATTCATAGAATAACAAGATGATTTCATCTTAAGCAATATTCACTCATTTAAATCTTCAAGATCAAACATCCATCTACCATGTCTTCAAATCCTTATTTATTAATTGTCGTATTATATTTACATAATTTTTTTCCTTAAATTATTTCTATCATATTATTCATTTATTTTAATAAAACAAATAGTAAAAATTATAATCAAGAAACTACATTTATATTAGTGAGATCACATAAAGGACAAATTGAATATAAAAAATAAAATAAAAAGTAAAAGTAAACTAATTATATTTGTAAATCATTGATTAATTTAGAATTATAAAAAATAGTTATATAAATCAGAATTATAAGAATATATAATTATTGAAAGATAAAAAAAGTAGGAATTTTTGAATCAATGTAAAAGAATGCAGGTGTTGTTATATAGTATATACGTACACTTGCTACTGATTTTTGGTGTTACGGTCAGAGCATTCACACGAAACCCTCCCTGGAGTCTGAACAGTTGTATTTGGATTTAGCCCAAAAGTTGGACGTGGAATAAGTATTGATTACAATTAGTTCCCTAAATTTGACTGTAGAGTTTTTCAAAACAAATAAAATAATTTGTTAAATCTTTTAATCAACCCACTCACTTTCAAAGGTTTGACAATTCATGAAATGCTTTTCTCTTTTTCATTCTAGTGACATCCAATTTAATATCAGTCAATAATTCTGAAGCTCTTCAGTTTCGTCTAATTTCAAATTTAATTCATCAACATATTTTATCAAATTAATAAATGTTATATTATTTTATGAATAATCAGATCAATTAACTCATAAGAATAAATAGTTATGTTGTTTATCATTAACTTTTTCCTAATTATCTGTCCCTTTGTTTTTTAGAAAAATTATGTAAAGTTTAAAAAGTTTGTTTTGAATAATAGTTTTAAAATGAAGAAAGCTCGTGTTTTTAAACACGATTTTGGTTTCCAAGCAACTTTTTAATACTGCAATTGTATCTAGAAGCATGCTTTTTTTTATATTGGAATAGTATTTAGAACCACACTTTATATTTATGAATACTTTTTAAAAGCGAGTTTTTAAACATATTTTTTTTTTAAAATTATACTTGAATTTGGTTTTTATTTATTTTTTGTTGTTTTTTATAATATTTTTTAAAAAGATTTGTATAAAATTAAGCATGTAAACACATTTTCATTGCTTTTTTATTAAAATTCTGTTTTTGTCTTTTTAATCAATTTATTAGTTTTTATTTATTTAAAAAATTTATTTATTGCTATTTTAAAAAAATTACATACAAACTGCACTATGCAAAAAAAAAAAAAAGTACATGGACAAACATGTTGTTTTATTAAACAGTGCAAAAATAGAATTTATAACTTTATGACAAACAAAAGACGAGTTCTATGTGTTTTTGTAAGTTAGCTTTTTTAAGCCATCATTTTTTTCCTGACATTTTTTCTTGAAGCATGTTGGAACTTAGGTAGCCATCAATTGTATGTCCCAGTTCAAACCCCCAAATGTATACATATTAACATATATGCTTTTACAAAAGATAGACAGATAGTATAAGAATTTTTTTCAAAGAGTTATGTATTTTTCTTTTTATTTTTTACTTTTTAATTTATTAGTTTTATCTAGCAAATTATTTTAACTTTTATATTAAGTAAAACTGAAGAGTAAAGGTGAAAAACAAATCTAAATAATTTTTTAATAACTTGATTTGTCCTCACACAAACAAATACATGTAATTATTAAAAATATATTTGTACTTTTAGTTATTGAGAAGGTATTTTATAATATAATTTATAATTTATAATTATTAAATTATTAGTTAATCTAAGTTTTTGAAAGAATATAAAAAAAATATTTATAACTTTTAGCCATTAAACTAACACAAAGAGGCAATTTTACATACTTTTTAAACTGAAAACTTGATGTTAATATAACACTTTTAGGTTTTTGTTTCCATACCATCAACTTTTTGCCTGATTAAATGACACTATTTATACATTACTTATTCCATTAATTAATTTGTCTTTGTTTATAATTTTTAAATCCATATTTTGTATGCTATATGTTCATTCTAGTATAGGAAATTTATAAAAATATAGCTTGACTAGTAGATTCGTCTTTTGATATTTTTTTAATAAAATTTTGGTATTTATTATTTGATGGAGACATTGACTTTTGAATGTGGAAAAATGTTGTATGGTGAGTATTCTTAGTATAATTTAATTTTTTTTCTTAGTGGAAAAATGGATAAATAAAATATTACAAAAATGGAAATACAATTTGTTTTTTCTATATATAGAAGAAGCAGGATTTTGTTTTTTTTTTCCTTTTTTAATTTTATATATACACGACTTTTTATTATGTTTTATTTTTATTTATATTCCAAACTTATGTGTTGATGTTGTACTACTAGAAAACCATTAATTAAAAATTAATTTTAAAAATGAATAACTAATAATTTTTATATTAATTAAATTATATACTATTTTAGAGAATAATTTTTTTACTGATATCTAAATTAATTTCTATTACTAATAAATAGTTTATTAACTGTTTACATTTTAGTCACCAATTATTTAGATTCAAAAGTCGGTATCTAAAATCTTAGTATCTAATTATAATATCAATTTAAAAATTACTTATCAATAATAGAAACTAATTTAGATATATACCAATAATTTTTTTAGTATGTAAAAAAGTATCTAATTTTATCAATATAACAACTAATTATTTTTAGTATCTAATATTAATTTTTATTTAATAATTTTCTTATAGTGTTTACTTAATTATAAATATTAATTAAGTGACTGATTTATTCTTATAATTAAAAATATTGACAAATACTTTTTATTGTGAACCTCACAGGGTTGAAGTTTAATTTCTATTGAAATCGCTTTGATTTATAAAAAATATAAAAAAAATTGTAGTTAAATCCTTTCATTTGGTAAGAATTTTCAGAAAAAATAAAATAAAAATCTTTATAATTTCAAATTAACTTATAACAAAATAAAAGATAAAAGTAATGTATATATTAAAAAAACAAAAATAAAAAATCATACTTATAGGCATAACTTCTACATAATTTTTTTTTTATAAGTGGTGTAAAGAGAAAAGAATTCCGAAATTCATTTTCTTAAACAAGAATTTAGAGAATAAAAATAATAATAGTAACAATACGAGAAAATTTATCAAATAAAAATTAATTTTATATAAAAAAATAGTTAATTGTTATATTAACTAAATTAGAGATCATTTTATAAACTATTTTATTTTCAGTTTCTAAATTAGTTTTTATTATTGTTAAATAGTTTTTAAATTGATTTCTAAATTAGTATATAATTAGTTACTAAGTTTTAACAACGAATTATTTAGATTCTAAATTTAGTAACAAAAATTTGATTTCTAATTAGATATCAATTTCGAAACTATTTAACTATAATAGAAAATAATTTAAAAATCATTTTTTTAGTTTCTAAAATAGTCTTTAATTTAGTCAATATAGAAATTAATTATTTTTATCTCTAAAATTTATTTTTATTTAATAATTTTTTTTAATGTAACTTAAGATACCATTTTTAATTTTTTTTTTTAAACAGATACACCAAACACATCTTCTCTTTTCAAAATTGTAATATCGTGTACCACTTACTTATTTTTATAACTTTTGTAAAAGTTGTCCACAATGAAACACCATAGAGTATACTTGTTTTGTAAATTTTCCAAAATCATCTCTCCCTTCTTCTAATAATATGTGAAGTATAATATTATAGTATTTTAATATCTATATTTTTATGATTAGTGTTATCAACTGATTGTTATAGAGTCAATTTTCATAATTTCTTAAAGCATTATAGTTTAAAGTTTGATTTAAAGGGATTTTTCAATCTATTTTAATTTCTTTGTAAGGACTTCAATTTTAAACAATTTGTATATCTTTGTTTAAAATGGATCTTTAGCTGCATATTTGTTATTGTTTATTAACATAGCTAGACGTCATTGTTATCATTACATTAGTATTACATGGAATTTGGACCAAGTGGTATTTTCATTAAAAAAAATTATTAAATAAAAACTAATTTTTATATATCAAAATAATTAGTTGCAATAGAAACTAAATTAGAGACTAATTTAGAAACTAAAAAAAAAAGGGTTTCTAAATTAGTTTGAAATAGTTTCTAAATTGGTATCTAATTAGCTAATAAGGTTTTAACTACCAATTATTTAGATTCTAAATTTGGTAGCAAAACATTTAATTGCTAATTAGATACCAATTTAGAAATCATTTGACAATAATAAAAACTAATTTAGAAACCAAAAAATTATTTAGTCCCTAAAATGTTCTTTAATTTAGTCACTACAGTAACTAATTATTTTTTGTCTCTAAAATTAGTTTCTATTTCATGATTTTCTTATAGTGTTTTTCTGTCATTTATTCATAAAAACATTAACATAATTTGTTACCATTTATTTCCTATATATCAATTTTGATATTAAATATTTGAATGATAATAAAATCATATTTTTTTAATATATCATAAACAATTTTGTTTAAAGAAAAATAAAATAAAATGTGTATTATATTCTAATAAGTATTAATTAAAATATATTAAAATTAGAAATTAATACAATTTTATCTTTAATTTTTTATTTAAATAAAAATTAATATAATAGTTTTATTAATATAATGTACTATGCTACTAATATTCTTTGTGTACAAAATAATAAATTTATAATTATAAAAAATGATATATAATATTTTTCTTTTAATATAAAAACTATGGATCATAAAACATTAAATATAAAAAAAATGTCATTATCTTACTTATACAATATTAAATATATTAGTTAATTGAATTATGCACTTAAAAATCTAACTATAAATCTTACATAACATTTATATTTTTAGTACTAAATTAATCACAACAATAATTAGTTAAATAACTAGCAAAATAGAAAAAAATTAAAATAACAAAAAAAATAAACTAAAATAGGATAGAATACTTTTTGTAGAAATTTAAAGAATATTTAAATCACATATTTTATATTAGTTTTACTTTACAAAAGAATAGAAAAATAAAAGTGTAATGTCTTTTTACATTGCATGCAATTTTAATTGTTAGTTCTTAAAACATAAACATTTTATTAGTTCTCTCGCTTTATAGATCGAAATTCATGTTTCTAGTATTTAATTTTTTTTATAATAATTTAATATTATAATATATAGAAAGTAAAACAATTTTTTTGAGTAAAATAAATAATATTAAAAGTAAATTATTACATGAAAAGGTAAAAAAAAAATATAATTATTTTATTTATATTAAATCATAAATATATCACTTAATTAATATTTTATTTATATTAAATCATAAATATATCACTTAATTAACTTACATGTATAAGTAATATATATTACAAGAGAATCATTAAATAAAAACAAATTTTAAAAATAAAAAATAATTAGTTATTATATTGACTAAATTATATATAATTTATAAACTAAAAAAATAATTAATTTCTAAATTAGTCTTTTTATTGATAAATAGTTTTTAAATTGGCATCTAGGTTTTTCTACTAAATTTAAAATCTAAATAATTGGTAGTTAAAACCTTTGTAGCTAATTAGATATCAATTTAAAAACTATTTATTAATAATAGAAACTAATTTAGAAACCAATATTTTTTTAGTTTTTAAAATAATAAATAATGTAGTCAATATAATAACTAATTATTTTTAATCTCTGAAATTTATTTTTATTTAATAATTTTTTCATAGTAATAATTATAAAATTCAGTCAACCATACAATTTTAACATTCCTTCTTTGTTCCAATCAACCAAATGAAGTTAATTTATTATTTTTTTCCTGATTTATGTGTAATAATGCTTATTATTATCCTTATGATATTTTTGCCCCAAATAGAGAGCCAGTGCCCTTTTTGTTCAATTCTCCCATTTGATTGTTCATATGAGATGTCTTAATCTTTTGACATGCAGATGTGAAAATTGTGGAACACTTTATTTTAATTTTATTACGGGATTTGTTTTTGCTAATTGGGCTTGGGCTTGGAACGAGCAGTTGAATCTGCTGACAACAGAAGAAATTTAACAAGCTTTTTCTTCCTCCACCCCATGGTTTTCTTCCTACACCCCCACAATTTTAAATATATCAAAATTGACCTTGACCTATTATCTGAAAATTTTATGGTATTTTGATGAAACAGTTACTACAAATATGTGGAGGGTGATCACATACTATTCATTATTTATTTCAGGCATCAGATAATGGAAGTGGTGCTCCATCACCTAATGAAGTAATAGGATCAAGTGTTGGAAGCAAAACTGATTATGGATGTGTTTTTTAATTTTAAATTTGATTAGGGATGTATGAACTTTTGAACAATTATGTGATATAATTTTAAACTTTATTAGGGATGTATGAACTTTTTATGTGTTTTAACTTTCAATTATGTATAAACTTTTGAACAATATCATGTGTGATTTAACTTTCAATGAAATGAATAAATGATTATAACTTTATACATTGTTTTATTTTATTATGAAAATATATTATATTTAGGTTAATTGTATAAAACATATTATAAAAAAATTATAAAAAAGTGGTGATTAAATTTTATTTATTCAGAATTAAAATTACGTCAATTATAAATGCCACTACTTACTTATATTATATTGTCAGAATCTTCTTCAATGAATTAAATTGCGACAGTTATAACTGACACTACTTACATATAAAAACCGCCACTACTTACACTATGTTTAAAGTGGCGGATGTTGCGGCGGGTAGCGTAAAACCGCCACAATAAACTTTGTGACGGCCAGTTCTATGACGGTTTAGGAAACCGCCCTAAGCGTATATTGTGGCGGTTATAAACGCCAGTTTATATGAAAATAACCGCCATAATATACATTTTTTTTTGTAGTGGTATCACATTAACAATGAACAAGTATCATATTACAACATATTTATTTACCACACCATTCCACAATTGCATGACCACATGGTCTTCATAACTTGTCAACAGTGTCCCATCCAGTAGACCTCCGGGATAACCTTCACCTTCTACTTCAGGTGCGCCTTCATCCTCCACCTCCATTTGGGGTTCAACTTCTTCAGGTTCAACATGTTATGCATCTTCATGTTCAACATGTTTTTCATCTTCATTAACATGTCTTCTTCTTCTTTTAAGAGAGACTGTGGAACGTAGATTACACCCTGTGAACCTTCTCCCATAGTTTTCACCATTTTTTTTCAATTACACCATTCAAGTTAAACCAAATTACAAACTAATGAATGAGTGCATACTAACCCAACCCCATAACTCCTCTAGTTTGAGATTGAGCCAACACAAACATGAAACAACAAATTAGTATTCTGGAACCACAAATCCAGAACAATCCCAGAACCATAAATCCACAACATTCCTGGAACCACAAATCCAAGATTTTTCTAGAAGCTTAAATTAAGGATTTTACCGGATTGCAGAAGTCAAAATTCATCCATATTCTATAATCCGAAAGTTTACTAGATTCTACAAGTTGGAATGTGAACAAGAAATTACGAAAACAAAAATTCATAAAGAAACGGATTTACAAATCCGAAAGCAAAAATATTTACTTACTTTACCTTTGTCAAGAGCACTCTAAATCACCAAGAGATGTGTGAGATGCAATTTTCTATTTTGTAGGTGCCGCTACTAGAAGGAGACCAGGCGGCTGTGCAAGAAGAAAACAACTTTGTGTTTTTGGGTTTTTATTAGGTTAGGGTATTTTTGGAATTTAAAAAATTAATAAGAATGATTTAGTCTTTGCATAAGAGTGTGGGGATGCAGGAAGAAGATAAACGTGGGAGTGCAGAAGAAAATGCCAATTTAACATTGTTCTAGTAATGCTTTTATTTGGGCCAACGCATTGGGCCACCATACTGTCGTTTTGGTGGAAAAATTGCGCAGCTGAGAGCACCTATGCAACTGGCGTTGAGCACTTCTTCCAATATCTCCATACATTTCTTATGTAACTTATAAACATAAAAAATTCTTATTCTTCTCTTCCTTTTTGAATTGTATGAAAGTTAAGGTATCTTTTAGATTATAATACATAATTCAAAATGACTTATATCATTTTAATTATCTTTTTCAATAATACTTGCACTGACAAAAAAATTGTCACCAATAACGAATTTCTCGTCAATAATATCACTATCTTTCTCTTTGGTACAACTTGAATACTTCAATAATTACTGCACTGAGAAAAAAACTGTCACCAATATCGAATTTCTCGCCAATAATATCACTATCTTTCTCGCTGTCACAACTTTCAATAAAAAGGTCATAAAAACTGAATGTTAACTCAGTCATCACTTATTTACTTTTGGATTGTAATTTAAAGTAAAAAATAACTTTAAATTTATACAATTAAAAATATCTTTTAAATTTATGATGTAAAATATACTTTTAACTTTCAGATTTATATTTCGAAAATAACAAAAAAAAGTTATATTTATTATGGTGCAGAAGAAATGCAGAGAGGTGCAGGAAGAAATGATGTTGGTGTCTAATGAGCGGGTGTAGAGGCCCAGTCTGTTTTTAAACAGGTTTAAACCAATAATATTTTTCCTCATTTAGTAACTAATTATCACCATTAAAAATAGTTCTATTTCAACGTGAAAAATACATTTATCCTTTGAGATTAAAAATAGATTTCAAAGCTTAACATGCAAATCATTTAAATACTACCTTCAAAATTTAAAATGCTCTCGTGGCTTTATTTACTGTTCAGTTTCCTATCTTCTACTTTCATCCGCCATTGTTAGATATTATATTATATTATATTTTTTATACTTTTTTAGTCTATAAAAGCATTATTGTTCCTATATATTTTGTCATGTAATCACTACAAATATATATATATATATATATATTGTAAAATACTTTTATGGATTTTCTATAAAAAAAAAGGTTAAAAATGCATTTTTTGTTGTATATTTTTTGTAAAATTAAATGAAATATAAAAAATCTACCAGTGAATGAGGATTAATATTATTTAGTTCTTTTGGTATAAAATATTTTGTATGTCAAAGGATTTTAATTTACATTTTTAACTTGCTTATGTGAAACTGAGTATAAATTGGACAGTGTGAGAGCATTAGGTAAATGGGAAAAGAAAGGAGAATGAGTGAAAGAAATGTGGAACATGAGTTTTAATTATAGTTTAGTGATATAATTGTCTAAGCTTTTTATTGGTACAACGACCAACATTTCGAACCCATATAAGTACATATCCGAATAAGACATTTTTAATAATAGTTTCTAAAATAAAATTAAAAAATTCTCTCCTTCAATTTATTTTATTTTATTGATGTGAACAAAATTAAGTATTTAAACTTTTTATTTTATTTTATCCATCTTACAATTCTTAAGAGGAAAATTTTGTTTTACTTTTAGTGGGAGCCGTTGAGTTAGTTATGTTTTCATGATCGTAGAGGGAGGAGACATTCAACCGATTAAATTATCACTAAATTAATCTAAATATATTTAATGTACAAAATTCTAAGAAAATATGTATGAATTTATAAAATAAAATAATAACTATACCTCGAGACTATATTTTTAAACTTCAATCCATTCTTAATTAAAAATTGTTCACGTCGATCCTTCAAACTAAACTTAAATTTGCTTTATATATATAAATATATGAATTCAATATTGTTAAATGTGTCAAGTAAGATATTAATTATCCTAACATCATCTTGTAATATAAAATCTGTAAAATATTTCCGAAAAACCAATGCTAAATTTATGCCATTAAAAGTTGAAGTTCAAAATAACATACATGTTGTTTTCCATAGAAAGTGTTGGATATAGCAAAATAAAAACATAAAACAGAGTGTGCAAAACAGAAAAACAAAACATACACATAAACTTTAGGTTTTTCGGTGCTTCTGTTGGAGGAGATATCGGAAGCAAGAGTGCAGTGAAGACTAGTTCTTAGGGTTCCGTTGCTGCGCGATTTGCGAAAACCCTCATGTATGGGATCCTCTTCTACACTCACGATCGTTGCAAAGGCAGGTGCTCCGTGCGCAAGACTCAGACCATCGAAGACTCAACCGTTCTTCATTGGATGTTGGGCCGTTTGAGCGAGGGGTAGTGCCGCCAGGGACGGGATTAGGGCTGTGGCGGTTTTGAGGCCGTTACTCCTTTTCCTTTATATAAAGAGAGGTCCATCCTCTTCATTGGCACATCTCACTCATTCACCTTCTTCATCTCCTTCACTCAACACCACCTTGAAACCCTTCTTCTTCTTATCACCTTTCCACTATTTCTCTTTCTCTCTCATAATTTAATATTACTTTATTATAAGATTTCTGGGTTTATTGGATTATTACTCTTTTAAGAGTAACTTGCTAGTTTTGATCCTCGAAAATCTCTGGAAAGTTTCTGTTGTATCCTAGGGGACTTGCGCAATACACCGTGTATAAGTCCTTACGGATAGTGATTGCTCACGCCTCAGGAAATCAATTTTGTTCATTTTAAAGCCTAATTTACTACAATCGTAAGGACTTATGGCTGACAAGACGGACAAAACTAACAACGCTGCTCCATAAATGTCAAACACCATTTCCGCAACGAAAACCATTTTTGCGAAACCATTTCCGAATGTCTCGAAAATTGAAGTCTTCACTGATCAAAATTTCCGACGTTGGCAAGAACGCGTGTCCACCCTATTGGACATGTACGAAGTTTCTCTTGCACTTACAACTTCTAAACCCGACTCAAGCACGGTTGCGAAACAAGTTGATGATTGGATCCATGCAAATAAGGTATGTCGTCACACCTTACTCAGTGTGTTATCTAACGATCTGTTCGATGTCTATGCTTCTTATAAGAATGCAAAAGATATTTGGGATTCTCTTATCCTCAAATATACTGTCGAAGACATCGTTAGACAAAGGTTCGTAATTGCAAACTACTACTGCTGGGAGATGATCGAAGACAAAGACATCAAAATCCAGATAAACGAGTATCACAAGCTGATTGAAGATATCAAAACTGAAAGCATAACCTTGGCGGATGAATTCGTGTCCGAACTCTTAATCAAAAAACTTCCGCAATCTTGGACGGATTACAAACAACAACTGAAGCACAAACACAAACATATGTCACTATTAGATATGATCACCTACATCATCATTAAAGACACAAACAGGAAGGAGTGCACTGCTGCAAAGGCCAAAACTTTGTCTGCCAAAGCAAACGTGGTAGAAGACAAATTAGCTCCAAAAAGGTACGAGAAAAAAATTAATCATAAAAAGAAATATAATAAATTTTGTCGTCCCAATGGAACTAACCACACTTTCAAGAAAAAAGGTAATTGCTTTGTCTGTTGTCTGTGGAAAACCAGGTCATGATGCACCTCAGTGCAGACATAGGGCCAAAAACAACTATCCTACTAAGGCAAATCTAGCCGAAGGGGAATATACTATTGTGGCAGTCATTTCACAAGTAAACCTTGTGACAAATGTGAGCAAATGAGTGGTAGACTTTGGGGCTCCCAGACATATCTGTGCAAACAGAAATATGTTTACCTCCTACACAAGTGTGGGGGATGGAGAAGAACAAGTTTATCTCGGTGACTCCGGGACAACTCCTGTCCTAGGAAAAGGAAAAGTTCTTTTAAAGCTCACATATGGAAAACTCTGGCTTTGAGTGATGTGCTACATGTGCCATCAATTAGAGTTAATTTGATCTCTGTGGCATTGCTAAGCAAAGTTGGGGTTGAAGTGTCATTTGAATCTGACAAGATTGTTATGACAAAAAACAATGTTTTTGTGGGGAAGGGATATTGTGATCAAAGTCTTTTTGTATTGAACATTTATGAAGTTATTAATGAATCTGAATCTTCTGCTTATATTGTTGATTTGTATGATATATGGCATGCTAGATTAGGACATGTGAATTCTTCGTATGTTATGAAATTGCAACGACTAGGATTAATCAACATGCATGATAAACAAAATAGTAAATGTGATGTATGCGTAGAATCTAAAATAACGAAGAAAACATGTCACTTTGTAGAACGTCAAACTGAACTTCTAGGTTTAATTCATACCGACCTTGCTGATTTAAAATAAACCATGTCTAGAGGTGGTAAAACTTATTTGTAACTTTTATAGATGATTTTTCTAGATACACCAAAGTGTATTTCATTAAACATAATGATGAAGCGTTTGACATGTTCTTAACTTATAAAGCGGAAGTAGAAAATCAATTGAATAAGAAAATTAAAAGAATTAGATCAGATAGAAGTAGTGAATATGTTTTATTTAATGAAGTAACTCCGCCGTATTCACCTGAGTCTAATGGAGTAGCTGAAAGAAAAAATAGAACTCTTAAAGAAATGATGAATGCCATGCTTATTAGTTCTAATGCTTCTAATAATATATGGGGTGAATCTCTACTTACTGCGTGTTTTTTGCAAAATAGGATACCACATAGGAAAAATGGTAAAACACCCTATAAGTTGTGGAAAGGTTATCAACCTAATATGAAATACCTAAGAGTGTGGGGGTGTTTAACTAAATTGATGTTACCTGATCCTAAGAAAAGAAAAATAGGCTCTAAAATATCTGATTGAATGTTCTTAGGATATGCGGAACATAGTGCTGCATATAGGTTTCTAGTTTTTAATAGTGATATAATTGAACGTAACACTGTAGTAGAGACAAAAAATGCTGAGTTCTTTGAACATATCTTTCCTCTAAAGAGTAGTGATACATCTGAACAACCTATAGATAGTACTAGTGATGCCATGAGTGAGGATGTTAGGAGAAGTAAAAGACAAAGAAAGGAAGCCTTATTTGGAGATGACTTTTACACTTATCTAGTTGAAAATGATCCAATAAGTTTTTTAGAAGCTACTAGTAGGGATAAGACCATTAAAACCGAGCTTGATTCAATTAAGAAAATAATACGTGGACCTTAGTAGATATGCCTAAAGGAGCAAAACCCATTGGTTATAAGTGGATATTTAAGAAGAAGTACCATTCTGATGGATACATAGAGAAATATAAGGCAAGATTAGTAACTAAAAGTTTTACTAAAAAACATAACATAGATTACTTTGATACTTTTGCACTTGTTATTAGGATTTCCTCTATTAGTGTGTTTCTAGCCTTAACATTTGTCCATAAGTTAGTAATTCACCAAATGGATGTTAAAACAACCTTTCTAAATGGTGAACTAGAAGAGGAAATTTATATGACTCAATCTGAAGGATGTGTAGTTCCAGGTCAAAAGGAAAAAGTATGCAAACTTTTAAAATCTTTGTATCACTTGAAACAAGCACCAAAACAATGGCATGAAAAACTTGATAATGTTTTACTTTGTGAAGGTTTTTCTACCAATGATGCTGATAAATGTGTGTATTCTAGATTTGAAAACGGGGAATATGTCATTATATGTTTGTATGTGGATGACATGCTAATTTTTGGTACATGCGATGATATAGTTTTTAAAACAAAATTGTTTCTTGGATCTAAGTTTGAGATGAAAGACATGGGGGAAACAAGTGTGATTCTAGGAGTTAAAATCATAAGGAAGGGAGATAGTATATTACTATCCCAAGAAAAATACACTGAGAAACTTCTTAAGAAGTTTGGTTACTACGACTTTAAGTCAGTGAGTACCCCTTATGATGCTAACTCTAAATTAAAGAAGAATAAAGGATAATCTATTTCTCAAACTCAGTATGCCCAGATAATTGGGAGCTTATTGCATTTAATGAGCTTTTCTAGACCAGATATTGCTTATGCAGTAGGTAGACAGAGTAGATACACTCAATGTCTTAGTCAAGATCATTGGGATGCACTTGCGAGACTCATGAAATACTTGAGAGGTACAATGGATTATGCCATTGAATATAGTGAATTTCCCGTTGTGCTAGAAGGGTACAATGATGCAAACTGGATCTCCGATTCAGATGAGACAAAATCCACTAGTGGTTATGTATTTACACTTGGAGGTGGTGCAGTTACATGGAGATCAACCAGACAAAAACTATTATTGCTAGATCAATAATGAAATCGGAGTTTGTTGCTCTCGAGATGGCTGGTAGTGAAGCTGAGTGGTTGAGAAACTTCTTAGCAAACATCCCGTTAGGAATGAAACCAACCCAATTTGTATCAATGCATTGTGATTGCCAATTGGCAATAGCTATAGCTAAAAATAAAAGTTAAAATGGAAATAATAGACATATACAATTGAGACATAATTTGGTGAAACAACTGTTAAAGAGTGGAACAATTTCTATTGACTATGTCAAGTCAGAACGGAATTTGACAGATCCTCTGACAAAACCCCTAGGGAGGAAAGTGATTTTAGAAACATCGAGGGGAATGAGACTTAAGCCACTTGCAAACAAACAAGTGATGGAAACCCAACCTTTGTGATTGGAGATCCCATGAATAAGGTTCATATGGGTAAAAATAAGTCACT
>Ga0123342_1002858_pt1 | contig 28374 bp, 23 predicted proteins | sample Turbeawhitnodule_FD_89960 | JGI IMG/M metagenome (GOLD analysis project Ga0123342, IMG submission 89960) | Root nodule microbial communities of legume samples collected from Mexico - Turtle bean Mexico white nodule | ecosystem: Host-associated > Plants > Roots > Nodule | place: Mexico: Nepantla... | reverse complement strand
TTTGAATAAGAACATTCTTTGTTCTTTTTTTTTTTCTTTTTTATTTATTTATTTATATATTTTTATTTATTTTTTTTTGTTTATATTTTTTTTTTTTTTTTTTTTTTTTTTTTTTTTTTAGTATATGATTGTGTTTGACCAAATGAAAGTTTTAGTTTCATATCTCAAAACTATATTTCTATGGAATAGAAACAAAGATGATAGTTTTATAAAAAATAACTTATTGTATTGTTAAATAGAATCAATTAATTTACTAAAATTAAATTATTTATTCATGTTTTTTTTTAAAAGTCAAATAATTGATTATTCAAAGGGAATAACTAACTATTTGTGAATGCTTCAATAATTAATTTGTTGCCGTTTCAATTCCTAAAAGCATTTTACAAAAAGTCTTAAAATGTATTTTATATTACGCCATATAAAATATATATTTATTCATTATTTAACACTTATTTTATAAGTATGATCAAATTAAAAAAAATGAAAATAATATATGTTCTTAATTGAATCATATCAGTCTTTTTCACAAGGAAGCATGCAAATCCATGATGCTAAATTACACCTTCTAAAAAAATGGTTGAACTCCTCAAAGCTAAATGTTCAACCAACTTAGTTCCCTCATTTATTTTCCTCTTTTTCGTTTCCTTTCACAAAATTCATATACAGCAATGTTGGCATAGCGCATTGCATTATGATGGTTGCGGGTGAGAAAGGAAGAAGGAAAAAGAAAGAGAAAGAAATTTCAGAGGCTCACACCAAAAACGCTACTTTCAGATCCAAATATTGTTTTACTCTCTGATCGGGATCGAATCAAACTGGATCCGCTCGACCTTCCGATCATGAATGCATTCTCTTCTCCCACACGTTTGAGGTATGCAATGCAGATCACGGTCTTTCATTTTTCTTACCTGAAGAAGAAGAATAAGAATAAGCATTGCTCACTCAGAAGAACATCAAAATAATTTGTGAAATTGTTCGGCATGGATGCAATTAGCAAATGATTAAGTTGATTAGCAGTTTTAGTGTCTCAATTGTTTCTTTTGTTTCCTTTCATTAAATTCTATTGAAGACATTGCCAATTGCCATTTGCCTGATGCTATGCCGGTATGGCTTAATAATTGTTGTGCATGTATCATTAAGTATTTTGGCAGGGAACAAATTTGAAGGCCTTTATTCAATATGCTATCTTTGTTTAGGATGTGAAGTCTCTGGATAAATTTATTAGGAAGTATTTATACGAAATGAAAATATGAAGATAAAATGAATTATTTTCTTTCTTGAGTTAAAATCAATTCATGCACCCTTACTTTTGGAGAAGTTAGATGATAGAGGTTTTATAAAATTTAAAATGCTTAAGTTGATTTTAACTTGCGGTAATGAGATTCTCTTCTCCACCCTTTCTATCATAAGTTTTGTTGTTTCGATATAACATTATACAAGAAAGTTGGAATTGCAGTCCTGCTATGTGGTCACTGACTCAAACACTTCCTTTCTGTAAGTCCTAGTGATTGTGTGCTTCGCTGTCATTCTGTAATCGTGAATGAATTTTTTCAGTATTTTTTATATTGTAAATTAAATACAGTTAACATGTAGTTTGTTCTTTTTTCAAAGATATATATGTTTATAATATATTTTAAAATATTATCAGTATCTGTTAACAATGTAATTTATATCCCTGCATTTAGGGACATGATTCGGGCCATACGTGCTTGCAAAACTGCAGCAGAAGAACGTGCCGTTGTAAGAAAAGAATGTGCGGCCATTCGTACTTCTATAAATGAAAATGATCAACACTATAGGCATCGGAATCTGGCTAAGCTAATGTTCATCCACATGCTTGGCTACCCCACTTATTTTGGTCAAATGGAGTGCCTAACGTTGATAGCATCTCCTGGATTTCCAGAGAAGAGAATGGGTTACCTTGGTCTTATGTTGCTTCTTGATGAAAAACAAGAAGTTCTAATGTTGGTCACCAATTCTTTGAAACAGTATCCAATTTCATGTCAATATTGATCATTTGTTTTTTAGTTCTTCAAATTTTACTTTCCTTAGAAATATTGATGATGGGATAGCAACCTTAGCTAAGTCACAGAGATCTTAATCACACAAATCAATATATTGTGGGACTTGCTCTTTGTGCTTTAGGAAATATTTGTTCAGCCGAAATGGCTCGTGATCTTGCACAAGAGGTTGAGAGATTACTGGATTTTCGAGATCCAAATATTCGGAAGAAGGTGAACTTTTCATTATATTTCATACCCTTTCAACAAAATTTAATCTCTTCAGGAATTTTGAAACTTGATACATATATTGGATATTCAGAGTCATGCATTGATGTATGTATGCTTAGGAGAGGAAGACTATAAATGCTTTTATGACTTTATAGTGTCTCCTGTACATAATGACAATTATTTGTTCTTACTTAAAGCAATTAGTTTTGGAACTTCTTAATAGAGTTCACTATACATAAAGAAAGGAGAGAGAAAGGATAAAGAAGTTTTATATTTATCAAGGGCTCACCTATTGAGGACAAGAGGATGGAAACTCACCTAAGGTGGTTTGATAAAGGGAGAAGAAAGTCAATAAAGGCTCCAATGAGAGAGTGGAAGATAGTTCAATTAAAAGGGATAGAGGAAGACATTGAAAAACTTAAAGAGAAATCACTACTAAATTCCTGTTCAATGATTTCACTGAATTTTAGTTTTCTGGTAGAACTCAATTTGCATTGATTAAATTCATGTAGCTAACCTCTTCTGAAAGTTTGGTTGTTGTTATATATTTATGTATGATCATATAATACCAAAGATAGTTTCAGACCTACGAGATCATGACATCTTAGCTGGTTTTGGATATCAATTTTTTCCCCATTCAAGTACAAACTTTGTTCAATGTGTTTTTGGATGTTTCTACTACTACTATTATTACTATTATTTTGAGTAGAAGTCTGCCTCCCATTTGATTAATGATTCTAGCTGTGTTGTAATTTAATATTGAGTTCTTGAGTCATAGGCAACACCTTTTCCATTGAACTTTTTTGAATTTTTGTTCTTCACTCACTCTGATCAGCGTAGTATAGTCACTCTTATATAGGCAGCATTGTGCTCTGCAAGAATCATAAAGAAAGTTCCAGACTTGGCTGAAAATTTTGTTGGTCCTGCTACTGCCTTACTAAAGGAGAAACATCATGGAGTTTTGATCACTGGGGTTCAGCTTTGTACAGATCTGTGCAAAATTAGCTCAGAAGCTCTTGAACATGTTAGAAAGGTGCTTTTCAATCTTTACTATGATTATTTCTCTTTGGCTAGTATATTTTCCTCCATCTACTAGTTAGATTAAATGTAGTAATTTTATCCACTTAGCACAACAAAACCGTTCTGTAGTGTAGTGCAGTATCTACGTGATACACTAATATGCAATATTTTGCTCTTAGTTAGTTAAAGAATATATTTTTCTTTTTTACTTACTGATAGTTGTTAGTTACAAGAATTTTAAGGTCTATTTAGTTTGAGAACATGTTTTGTTTTTGTTTTCATTTTTAATTATTGTAGTTAATATGCAATAAAGTAAATACCCAAATTGATCCTTTAAAGATGAGTGTTTGAAAGGTTCATTAGTTTTCTTTGTATTTGATATGGAGACACCCACAAGATTCATTTGTTTTGTTTGTATTTGATATGAAGACACAAACTTTTCTTTATATTTGATACGAGGGACTTGTATGCAAACAAATGAATCTTTCAAGTCATGAAAATTTTAATCAGGGACCTATTAGCTAGTCTACTCATCTTTCAGGGCCAATTTAGGTATTTATCCATTCATGATAAGATTCCAGCTATTTAATGTGATTTGAGTGAACAGTGGCAAAATGAATTGCACTGGTGAATTGTTCTTTTATCATGAATCACTACTTGAATTATGGAATTGTGATCAACGTATATGTTGTGTGATTCTGAAACAAAGTTGGATGACTTTTGTGCTAGGTCAGGTTGCTTGCACTAGTGGTTGGTTAGGTTGTGCAACCCAATTCAAATAAAACATAGACGGATCTTTTTGTTAAATCTCTGTTAAATCTCTTGTAAAGACTCACAAAACAAGTCAATTTTGTCCTCCTACAATATGGATACTGTGTCCTTTGTGTGAGAGAGTGAGTCTCATAGAGTACATATAGACATGGAAAACTTAAAAAACACAAGCATATAATATTAAGAAAACCAGATCAAAATAGAATCACATCCTTTCCTTAAGTAATGGATTGAATCCATGGAAGACTTGAATTAATGATTTTATCAACACAAGAACACATATTGGTTAAGATCATTATAAGGAAATAAGAATCAAACTAACAGTAACATAAACTTGTGATCTGAATAGGATAGAAGATAGGAACACATGAACCATACGAACATGATAAAAAGAAAACGTGGAGACTTATTTGATGGAAGAAAACACCACTTGAAGTGGAACATCCATTTTCAGGATAAGTACATTAAGATATCAAGATAAAACTCAAATAAGGAGAATCACTCTCACAAAAGAGACAGTGCTCTATAATAACTCTCTATTTCATATACTCAAAATTTATTTACAAAGAGAGGAGATGACTTTTTATAGCCATCAAGGTTCGAAAATTTTGGAAATGAAATACAAGAGGGATAAAGTTGAAATTCAAATTCAAATTCTAAATCTACATGCGGCCATGTGTTTTAGGGGCAATCATGCCTTGGTCACACTTTTCATACTTCTGTAGCTTTCTTCTCAAGGCACTAATTAGCACATGCTTTCCTTGCCTCTTTTCTCCTATTGCTGAAGTTTAGAACTCCAATTTGGATATGATTGAATCTTCAATTGAATCATAATTTCATCCCTTCTACAATTACAATTAAAATCCAAATTAAAAAGAAATTGAAGAAATTAAATTCTACAAATTATGAGTCCAAAAAATAAAAGAGAAATTAAAGAATTGTTTTTATGAACTAAAATATTGTCTCTAATCATGCTGCTTGTGACTCTCCTTGGGATTATTCTTTTGCATTCTTGCTCTTTTCTTAAACTCCATTCATGCACTAATTACAATCATTTTCTCTGTTTTTCTCTTCAACATATCCTTCGGTCATTCCTTTATTTTCTTTGTTGTTTTTGTCTAATCTTCTGTTTTTGGTTTCCTTTATACTATGGATCTCTCCTCTCTTTGTTCCTGATAAGTTCCTACTGTGGGACTCTGCTCCTTCATTAAAAGTGAGTGAACCACTGATTTTGTACTCTCTTTTTCTGGTTAGCTTATTGGTTTTGGCTGAGTCTCTTGTTGTTGGGTTGCTGGTCCCTGTTTCTGCTGTATTGCTGCCTTGCTTTCTCCTACTTCCTTTTTGTGCTGTTGGATTATATTGATGAATGAGTTAAGCTAAAATGGAGATGGTTGATTTACAGTGTTACATTCCTCTATGCAGTATATATCTGTCATGTTGTAGGGTATAGCTGGCATAGCCAATTATTACATTAGGAGACGCTCCATTTGGTCTGCATTATCCAATTTGCAGGGTACCTAATGCATTATTGGAGATTTTAATGCAGTCCTTTCAGCTGAGGAATCTAAAGGGGGCAATCCTCCTCATAATATCTCTTGCACTGATTTTCATAATTGGGTAGACTCAAATAGTTTACATGCTCTTCCATTTTCGGGCCCTTCTTTCACTTGGTCTAATGGTAGACTAGGTGGTAATATAGTTGATAGAAAGTTGGACAGGACTTTTAGTAACTTCGATTGTGTTGATCACTGGGAAAGTTGCAGATATAATGTTCTCCCTAGATTTTTGCTTTGATCATCACCCTTTGGTTCTTTCTATTTCTAATAACGTGGATGTTAAGAGAACTCCTAGTTTCAGATTTTTTAAAATGTGGTTCCAAAACCTTGACTTATTTTCTCTGGTCAAGGAATCTTGGGTTGGTCCTGCTTCTGGTTGCCCTATGCTGGTTCTCCAAAGAAAGCGGCAAAGACTGAAGGTGGTTCTTAAAGCCTGGAACAACAATAATTTTGGGAATGTTCACTCTGCTGTGACTGGAAACCAGAAAAAGCTGACTGATATCCATAACCTTATTGCTAGTTCTTCCAATTTTGTTATTTCTTCCCTGCTTGCTCAGGACAAGATTGTTATGGATGATCTTAACATGGCCTTGGATTGCCAAGCTATCTTTTGGAAGGAGAAAGCTAAGATGAATTGGTTCATGGTTGGTGATAGGAACACAACTTTCTTTCATTCTGTGGTGAAAAAAAAAAAGGCATAATGCTAGTGGTATACACAAACTTGTTACTGGTGATTCTGTTCTGAAAAGCCCTAAGCTCATTGAAGATTTTATTCTTAATTTCTACTCAGGCTCAAATTTTTGCTTTGGTTTCTAAATATATTCCTCCTCTTGTTAATCAAGATGAGAATCTGCTCTTGACTAAAGTTCCGGATAATGCGGAAATTAAGCTAGCTTTTTTTAGCCTTAACATGGATGGTGCTCCTAGTCCGGATGATTTTTGGGAGTTCTTTTTTTCAAGGCTGTTGGGATATTATTAGTGTTGATGTTTGTGCCACTGTTAAGCAATTCTTTATTCAAAATTGGATCCTTCCTGGCACGAATTCCAATATTGTTTTCCTTATTCCCAAGATTCAGGGGGCTGTTTCTATAAAGGTTTTCAAGCCTATTGTTGTTGCTAACTTCAGATTTAAAGTAATTTCTAAAATCCTCACTGAAAGACTTGCTGGTGTTTGTAGTAGGATCATCTCTCACTATCAAAATGATTTCATCAAAGGGTGGAATATTAAAGAGTGATAATGTCAAGGGTGATAATGTTGCTATTAAAATTGATATTCCCAAAGCTTTTGACACTCTTAGCTGGAGTTTTTTGTTGCAGGTTCTACAACAGTTTGGTTTTCACAAGATCTTTATCAAATGGATTCATACCATTATTAAATCTGCTTTTCTTTCTATAAGAATCAATGGCAATTTGGTTGGGTATTTTTCTTGCAGCTGGGGTGTTAGGCAGGGAGATCCTTTATCTCCTCTTCTCTTTTGTTTGGCTGAAGAGGTGCTTAGCAGAGAATTATTTCAGTTGGTTCTTGAGCAGTAGATTCTTCCTATGGCTGGTCCTAAAGGGATTGTTTTTTCCATCACATGTTCTGTATGCAAATGATCTTTTTGATTTTTTGTAGGGCTAACAATAAATCCTTGATCAAACTTATGGAGTTTTTACGAGCATATGGTACCTCTTTTGGCCAATGGATGAATGTTTCCAAAAGTCTTTTCTTCACTGCTGATAACTCTCCTTCTTTCAATGACAGAATTAACTATTTTAGGATGCAATAGGAGGTCTATTCCTTATAATTATCTTGGTGTTCCAATTTTTGTTAGTGCTCCTAAGTCTCGTTATTTTAAGCCTTGGCTAATAAGGTTAAAAATAAATTAACCACTTGGAAAGGTAAAAGTTTAAACGTGATGGGGGGATCCAATTAGTTAACTCTGTTATTTCTGGTATTATGACATACAATTTTCAAATTTATAAATGGCATCTTATTCTTTTAAAAGTGGTTAACAGATGGATTAGAAATTTTATTTGGACTGGGAATGTTAATAAGGCTAGTTTGGTTACTATTAAATGGAATTTTGTTTGCAGTTCTAAGAAGATGGGGGTTTGCAAGTGCTTAATCTGCAGATGGAAAACAAAGCCTATCTCCTTCATTTAGCTTGAGATTTTGCCTACACTAATATGCCTTGGTCTATTATTATGTGTGCCAGATTCCTGAAATCTAAGAATTTGAAGTTTTCTTCTTGTCATTCTTCGTTTATTTAGCCTGGAATTAATGAGTATTTTGATTCTGTTTTAGACAGCACTTTCTGGATTATTGGGAGGGGTGATCAAATTAATTTCTGGAATGATTTATGGTGTTCTTCGAAATGCATTTCCTTTATTACTAGGGTGCCTTTCTTGAAAGAATTAGTCTTACCTCTACTGTTGCTGATGGTTGGATAGCCTCTGGTTGGTATCTTTCTCCTGATATTCATTCTATTAATTATTTGGTGCTCTCTGATTTGCTTGATGTTCCTAATTGGAGGATGGAGGACAGCGGGGGTTCTTAATCAGAAAACTGCCAGAAATTTTTTTCTCTCCTCCTTCTCCTTGTGACTGGGGGAAGTTAATTTGGTCTAGTTCCATTCCTTCTGCTAAATCTCTAGTGCTTTGGTAAGTCATTCATAAGAGGCTTCCTATTGATAATGAGGTTCAGAAACTAGATGTTGTTTTATGTTCTATGTGCTCTCTATGCAGGGAGCAAGAGGAGAGTATTGACCATGTTTATTTTATTTGGTCCTGGCTTCAGAATATCTTTCCTGATGTTAATAATTTTTCATGTTCTGGTTTTATTACTTTTCTTAAGTCTCCTGATAGCCCTATTATTAAGCGCATTAAGCTTGTTGCTATCACCTTCTCTCTTTGGATGATATGGAGGATGATGAATCATACCAGATTTCAACAGTGCATCAGTATGGTCTGTATCATTCACTTGGTTAAGGACTGCATTCGTATTTTAGGTAATAGGTCTAAAAAACGTATGTCTAATCAGATGGATGACTTCACTGTCTTGAAGTTCTTTGGCATTAGCACCAGACTTGGTAAGGTCTATGTTCCTGTACAAGTGTATTCTAACTTCCCACATGTGGGTTGGACTAAAGTGAACATTGACGGTGCTGCTCAGGGGTCTTCATTCAGACCCTGTTGCTTGTGGGAGTATCTTCATAGGGAGTCACGGGAAATATATTGGTGGTTTTTCTACTTTTTTGGGGAATCATAATGCCTTGTATGCTGAGTTCTCTTGCCATTGAACATGCTCAGAGGGCTGGTTTCAGAAAGCTTTGGTTGGAGAGTGATTCTACTTTGATCTGTCAAGCCTTTTCTTCTGCGGAAGTGGTTTCTTTGGACTCTTTCAGAGAGGTGGAGAAGATGTATGCAACTATGTGTTCGCATGGATTTCAAAGTTTCTCATATTTTCAGGGAAGAAAATAATTGTGCTGATAAATTGGCTAATTTGAGTGTTGATAATAAGTTAGACTTTTTTTGGTACTCTATTATGCCTCCTTGTCTTAGTTTGGATTTTTTCCATAACAAATACCAATTCCCTCTATTCCATATTTAGGTTGTGTTCCTTTTTCTTACATGGGTTTTGGTTTGGTCCCCCATGTTTTGTATTCTTTTATTCTCTTTTATGTTATGGTTCATGTGATGACAAATGATTAGTGGACTTTGATGTATCAACCTATTTGAGATGTCAAAATTCATAGTGATGCCTAACATGAATTTTATAAAAAAAAAGGTTGTTTAACTATTTTATTAACATATCTTGGAAAAAAAAAGGAAAAAAGTAAAGTGACATTTTTTTATGATTAAAAGAGTACAAAACATATCTCTTAAAATTTATTCTTTTTTATTTTGCTTCCTTATGTAATGAGTATATTGACATATCTTATTAGAATTAGATTTATTAGAACTCTTAATGTTGCCAAAGTGAACCTGATGTTGGAATCACTAGTAATTGTGGATCCTGCCGTGGTGAATATGTACCTGGGTCCTGTAGATAGGGTCTGTCTCACCATGGGAATTGGTTTTCAAGGCTGAGTGAAGTGTCATATAATGGAGTTAGTAGGATGTCAATTATGTTTAGGTAGTTGAGATTACATATCAACTATAGATAAGTGTCAAGTCTAATAAAAATGTAGATATGGGTTAAGTTAGTGCTTATAAGGCTTGGACAATCTTCATCTTATAGGTTAGTTATTTTGCAGTTGAGTTAGTCCCTAAGCTCAAATTCTATGAATTATTTATTTATGTAAAGGCATGCAAACTAGGCTCATATGCACAACTTTATATTATATTTCACCTTAGGGTGTTTTATTTGACTGAGGTCAGATTTTGTTATATTAAAATACAATTTGAACAATTATCGTAGAAATGCATGGATGGTTTGGTCAGAGCTCTAAAGGATTTAGCAAACAATGCTTATTCACCAGAGTATGATGTTGGTGGTTTCACGGACCCTTTTCTGCATATCAGATTGCTAAGACTGTTGCGGGTATTGGGTGAAGGTGATGCAGATGCTAGTGATTCTATGAATGACATACTTGCCCAGGTTAGTGTTCAATGTCAGTTTTATGGTTTTATATTGTATTTCTACTTCAGAAATGATTTAAAATGTCATTTCGGTGTTGTTCTGTTAATAACCTTGTTGAAAATTGTATATGCTGTTTGGATATTTTCTCGACTTGTATTCAATTTGATAAAAGCAAATTATTCCGCCTTACGTGCCAAGACAAAATAAAGCAGGTGTGTTAATAAAGGATTGAAGGAAACTTTTGTTTCCTTGTTGTTTTTCTTTTTCCTTTTAAATTCAAAAGTAAGTTTTATTGGAGAAAAATAGGGAAAGTACAATTTGGATGATGACGAGATATTTGTGAAATTTGAAAAAACTAGATGCACAAGTAACAAGAGTAATTCAGAGTGCCTGGTGTCTCTACGGATCGAAGTCCTATTTTAGCATTCTTTGCTTTTTATACTCGTAACTTTTTTTACAAAAGTTTAGATGAAATTGTAATCAAGTCTTGTGAATTTTTTAGGAGTATTGATCAGATCATAAAGCATCCAAGGTTTTTTCCCCTTATTATTACATTTTTGCTTTGCTATTTCTTAATTCTCATGTCTTACTTTGATTCTTTTTGGCTGTGCTATTAAATCATTAAATATTTTTCCATTTTTAGAATTATATTCATGTTTAATTTATTTTATTTTCTTTTTATTTTTTGAAAGTTAAAGTTTAGTATGCTAATTTGTTCCCTAGGTAGAGTTTTTGTTACAGATTTGGATAATATTCAAATTTCAAAGTTTTTGAAGCTCTAAAGATGAAAAATGGAGAACTTTGTTCTTGAGGAAATGGATGCATTAGAAGCAGGGTTTTAAATAGTAGGCTAGCGCCTTTGTGGTGGCATAGTCCCTGCCACTACTTCTGCACTAGACTAGATATTATTGGCCAGTCTATTTTGTACTCTGCAAGAAAGAAGCATTTGTTTCTGTAAATCATATTGCTATCTCAAGGTACGCCTAGAAAGTAGTGGTGTTCATATAGTAATCATGTATGACCTATCCATAACATATTTGACAATTGCATTTTATAACCAAACCATGTGATATTTTCCATAACCGTATTTGGTTTGGTAAAACTGATTTTAATTTTTTAAAAACTGGCTATATGATTGGTTATAGCCAAAATCGGTTTTTAAAATAAAAAAACTTTCAATTTTGGCCATTAAAAATGGTTTTATGCTTTAATAGTTGGTTTGGGCATTGATTTATTAATCATATTTTAACATGTATTCATTTGAAAGTTCAATACTCTAAACTTTAAATGTAGTTGGGGGAGGGGGGAGACATGATTAATAGAAAGCTACAGAAGCTAAGTGGTATTTATAATAATTCCATGATAGATCACTGAACAATATAAAAACACATTTTGGTTTAGCTTGTACTAGTGAAGCTATAAAACAGGAGGCCATATAGTTAGTTTGGGTCCATGTAATAAGTTCTAAAAGAATATTCTAAGGAATCAAGTAATTGAAAATAGACTTAAATATATTATCAGTCCCTTAAACTTGGACTTTCTTTTAGTCCAATTTTTCTTTTCCACTTCTTAGTTTTTTAAAATTTGGTTGGAGGGAGGTTGGTTGTAGTTATTTGTCTTGTATACACACTTGAATACTCTTATTTATAATGAAAGTAAGGAATAAAATCAATAACTAATAATGGGAGTTATTTTAGCAAATATTTCCCTATATCAAACCATATCATATATCCCTGTTCAATATAATAAGATCATACATTTCCCTAATACAACCAAATTATGTCTCTTAACACTGGTTTTAGTCTGTATCTATTAACTCCATTACAAAGGTTGATGACGTGGCAACCTATGTGTTATTTTGTTGGGATTTTTGTCAAACAAGATGATTTAGAGTGTAATTTTTAAATACCTTTTTCTGTGGGTTTAAACGTGCTACATTTACTGTTGCTAATTATAAACAACCAAGTTTTGTCTCTCTAAATTTATGGTCATTTCTTTACCTTGATATTTCTTTTAGGTGGCTACAAAGATCGAGTCAAATAAAATCATTGGGAATGCCATTTTATATGAGTGTGTTCAAACAATAATGAGCGTTCAAGATACTGGTGGCTTACGGGTGCTTGCCATCAATATTCTAGCAAAGTTCTTGTCGCACCGAGACAACAATATCAGGTTTGTTTCTATGTAAGTTTTTTCTATAAAGAATGCAAATAAGGAGATCATAGTTGTACAGCATATTTTTATTTAAATTACGGCAACAACAATATGCTTTTTATTTTAGATATGTTTTGTAATTGCTAATGGGAATCAGATTCACTAAATTTTTCATATTTTTCACTCTTAACATAGTATCATGGCCTAACCTAACAAGAAGCAAGATCTGTGCATACCTGTCACCTGATGGACACACCTCTCACTAGTATTTTTTATTTTATTTTTGAAACTGCGTGTCATATTTAGTCTTCGGTTCTCTAGCCCAGCTGTTTCTCAACAATATGCTTTATGAGCCAAGGTGATAAGTGACGATAGATGAAATGATGGATTTAGAATGAAACCATACATGATGTTTGATGTATTTTATATATGGGCTTGATCCCATCTCTATGTACAAGGTGTTGAAGCTTGGTAAGGATAGGATGGCCCTATTGAGCATGGATCAGAGAAGGGGAATTCACCATCAAGCCGACATGAGCAAAGGTTGTAGTTGATATAGGTCACGAGACTCACATTTGGTCTTGTAAGAAAACAAAATCTTGAGTAAAAGAAATAAGACAATCAAGAGAACAGGATTATTTGGACTCATACTCATCATCAGAATGGAGTTGTTAAGAGGAAACACATACACATTGATCTTTGTCTTACTTTGCTTAGCCATGCTTCTCTTCCTCTCAGGATGTGGGATCATGCCTCACCACTATGGTCTATCTTATTAATAGAATCCCCACAACATTTCAGTTTCAAATACCTAATAATGTTCTCTTTAAGGTTTCTCCTAATTTTCAATTCTTAAAGATTTGGCTGCACTTGTTTTCCTTGTCTTGGACCTTACAACAAACACAAGTTATGAAATGGATTCTTCGGTATCTTAAAGGGACTATTTTACATGTTCTTCATCTTACTCCTATGACCTCTACCTCTCTTTTTCCCTTACAAGCTTTTTTGTGATTACTGAACCTGATGATCATAAGTCCATCTTTAGTGCTTTCATTTTTCTTGGTTCAAATCTCATTTCTTAGTGGTCTAAGAAACAAGCTGTTGTGGCAAGGTCTAGTACAGAAATAAAGTATCGCAGGCTTGCTGAAACAATTGCTGAAATTCTATGGATTCAAGCTCTCCTTAAAGAACTTGGCATAACACATGATCCTCCTTCCATCTACTGTGATAATCAAAGTGCAGTGACTTGAGCTCAAGTTCATAATTTTGTTCTTCGTGCTCCATCCAAGTACATGGAAATTGATCTCGTCTTTGTTTGTGAAAAGGTACTCCAAGTGTCTATATGTTCAACATATTTCAGCCCAAGTGCATTGGGCTGATGTTCTTATCAAACATCTCTCTCCTTTGCCTTTTTTGTTTATTCTGACAAACTCAATGTAGTGGCGCTTCCTAGGTGCTTTATCAACTATTCTCTTACAACTTTGTTTCTTTTTTTCCCCTCAATATAAAGAGACCCCTTGTATTTCATTAGATAGAAATAATCAATAAAAAATTACCTTATTCTGTTTCTCTTTTCTTCTCTCTCTCCCCCCTAAACTCTAATATCAGAAAACAATGTCATGCACTGATCTGAGGAGGACATCGACTTTGGTGGTGTCAGCTTGTTGGAGAAAGGAGGGCTGACAGGGTTGAATAAAGGCTCGCAGTGGTAGTGTGAATAGTGTTGCGAAGGAAAAAGGAAACCTAGCTCTACGATACCATAAAGGATTTCTCTGCTGTAGTGAATTGTGTTTAATTACACATGTAAATCCTTTAATTATCATTTAAAGTATAATATAAGTAATAATGACTAATGATGGGGAATATCCCTAATTATCAGCTATACATATTTTCCTACTTACTGTGATCAAATCATATCTTTTACAGTACTGTTTTGACATGATTGATATTCAGTTGTATTAATGGTATTCATTGATTCTCTAGGCTTTATACTTATTCCCCCCATTATTTTCTTAAAGAATTTTGTAAATTTTTTGCTTTTTCTTGTTGTATTCATTATCGAAGTGAATTGGAATCTTCAAACTTATCCCTTCAGATACGTGGGATTAAACATGTTGATAAAGGCTGTCACTGTTGATGCTCAGGCAGTGCAGAGGCATCGTGCAACAATTCTGGAATGTATAAAGGTATTTATTAATTGAGCAGTCTCTCTTCCTATTTCTTATTTAAAGGGGAAACTTAGCTTTCTTTTGCGACATTGGTGATTTGACTTTTTGGTTTAGGATTCTGATGCTTCAATTCGGAAAAGAGCCCTTGAACTTGTTTGTATTCTGGTGAATGAAACTAATGTGAAGGCCTTAACAATGGTGCTAGTTGACTATCTGGAAGTCAGTGATCCAGATTTCAGGGTAGACCTTACTGAAAAAATTTGTTCAATAGTTTCAAAGTGAGTCATATAGGTTCCCAATGGTATTCCTTCTTGAGTGAAAATGTATTATTTTTATCATTTGTACTCTGCTTTTTTGTGGTGGCTTTAGCAGGCTAGAGTTGCTTGTGTATTAGAATTATGTGTTTTAACATTTATTTGTCATCATGAAATGATTTTTTGGGACATTCATGACCTGTCAATATTTTAAGATGGTTTGTTTTGTGGAACAGGTTTTATTATTGTTAATTATTGATTATCATTAGAAACATCAAACTTTTTTTCTGTGTAGCACTAACAGTACTAAGCATCTTATTTGACCTTACAACTTTTGTGCAGTGGATATTGTATCCTTTCTTCATCCTTTCTTTTCTTTTTGGTAAAAAAGAGCAATTTGGTAGATTTCACATAGGTGTCATATGCGTTCACCTTCCTCAGTTTAGAAGTTGTAACTAAAGTCTTCTGCCCCCACATCTATAAAAAGTATTTGGTTGATTAGTATTTACTTATTTGTTCTTCAGGTATTCCTCAGAGAAGATCTGGTACATTGATCAGATGCTCAAGGTTCTGTCTGAGGTATGAACATATGAAACAAACTTTTTTAGTGAATTAAAATCTCCATCTGGAAAAACTGATCTGTTATAGTTTATTTTGTTTTTTTTTTTGTTTATGATAGTTAAGTTTTTTTCTTATCTCTACAATTGGCATGCTACATTCAAGGAAAAAATAATTTCTATGACAGCTTATTATGCTTTTTGCCACAAACTTTTTTAACATTTAATGTTTGCACAAGGACAATTCTGTACTGCTTCTTTCATGTATTTGTACCACTAAAAAATTGGATGTATTGTGTTGTGATTTCTATTTGATACTTGTAGTGTTCATATTAAGTCATTTTATTCGGTTGCACATTGAGTGCAAATAGTGATCTTTATGCTATACTAGTAGGCTGGAAACTTTGTGAAAGATGAAGTTTGGCACGCCTTAATTGTTGTGATAAGCAATGCTTCTGAACTTCATGGATATGCAGTAAGAGCATTATACCAGGCATTTCAGAGGTCAGCTGAACAGGTGCTCTTTTCTGCTTTCACAAAGTCTGTTCATGCTTTGGATTTTCTCTTTACTGCAATTGATGTAATATCATTGCTTAATATTTTTCATCAGGAAACTCTTGTTCGCGTTGCAGTGTGGTGCATTGGAGAGTATGGTGACTTCCTAATCAATAATGTTGGAATGCTTGATGTAGAAGATCCAATAACGGTGAGTAAATGGTTTCTTCTTGAAAGGTTGTACATAATATTTTTAACTTGAATAATGAGAGGGATAAAGAAATATTTTACTAATTACAATCATGCTAATTACATTCTTAACTCCTCTATTTGTAACAATCACATTCTCTTAAAAAGGAAATAAAATCTGATGGAATGAATGTGTAGATTCTAAGGATATCCCAAGTTCCTCCTTATAGGTTTTCATACCAAATATTGAAAAAAAAAATCACAAAACGGAGACTTAACAAAGAGAACCTGATTGGAAAAAAGAACAAAAAAATTAGATCTACTCAAATCGGAGCCAAATGATACATCACCACCACTTGGAATGTGCTCACAAGGTTCTGATGACCCCGTTTATCTCGGAGGTGAGTGGGCTTTGCCAGAGTAAGGCACGTGGGGTACATGTGTCAATATTGGTCGTGGTTTGTGATGATGTGTGACAACTCTGTTGACGATGCAACTATCGGCATTGTGATCGCTGGGGTGGGGCGTAACTTCTTTGCCCGTCACTAACCTCAACAGCAATGGTGAGCAGCAGTGGTATCAAATCGACTGTTAACGTGGCAGCAGAAACAGGCCTCCTAAGATTTGAAGCTCTAGTACCAACTTGAGTTATGTAAAGAAATAAAGAATTATTTTACTAATAACAATAACACCAATTACATTCTCATCATCTCTAATTGTAATAATAAAATTCTTTAAAATAAAGAAATAAAAATATGTTGAAATGAATAGGAAGATTCTAAAAATACTCTTTCCTAATCATAATGGAGAGATATTAAAGATATTTTTGTCCTAATAATCCACTGCTATTCACAATAGATATGCTACTGTAACTCGTCCTGAAATGTGTCTTCTGAACAAGATATGCTAAGTTTTGTCCCAACCTATAGAACACTGGGTTGTCGTAAAAGGGAATCTAAGACATGTTAAAGGAACACTTAACTATGGTCTTCATGAACTTGCTCCTTCCAAAACGTCCTTTACTATCCATGCATGTTGTGTTGTAGATTAGGCATCAGATCCGGATGATAGGAGATGTGCTTCAGATGCTTCAATATTTTGGACCGGATTTCTTGTCTTGGTGGTCTAAAAAGCAAACGGTTGTTGGTGTATCTAGTATTGCAGTAGAGTATAGAAGCTTGACTCATATTGCTGCTAGTTGCTTGGCGTCAGACATCATTATCAGAGCTGCAAGTTTCTCACACCACTGTTTGTGTTTTGTAATAATATGAGCATTGTTGCTCTTGCACATCATCCTATTCTTCATGCCAGAACTAAGCATATGGAACTAGATCATTTCTTTGCCAGGAAAAAGGTTGTTAAGCTTCTTCATGTAGTGATCAATGTTCCGACATTTTCACCTAAGTTATTTCTCCTACTATATTCTGTGGTTTGCGTTCCAAGCTCAGAGTGGTGGAATCAGGGCCTGCTTCTCACTTCCTATGAGCTTTCGTGGGGGTGGGTATTGGTGTGTCTAAGACTAAATGTAGAACTGTAGAACAATTAGAATATTCTTTTCTCTGTGACAAACTAACTGTTAGTCAATTAGATATTAGGTGCTTAGTTTGTTAAGTGTTTGTTACTCAGATCTAACTAACTTTTAGTCACTTTCTTATCTTTTCAGATATAAATACATGCACCTATCGGTTTGTAAGTGGGTTGAATTATTTTACACAATGAGCCAGTTAGAGTTCCCGTTGTCTTTTCCTTTCTTCATGAAAGAAATGTATTGGAGTGTTGGCTATTGATGTGTCTAAGACTCTCTGCTTGTAATGTATATTGTAGCAGCTAGGAAATTCTAGAAGATTAATCTTCATAACATTATTTTCTTACTGTTTTTTTTAAAAAAAATCTTCATTCTTCATTTCTTTCATGCAAGCAGGTGACCGAGTCAGATGTTGTGCGTGTTGTAGAGATTGCTTTAAAACGCCATTCATCGGATCTTACCACAAAAGCAATGGCTTTGGTTTCCCTATTGAAGCTATCTTCACGGTTTCCTTCTCGTTCAGAGTATGATATGCCTGTTCATTTGGTTGTACATATATATTACATTATACTTAAAATAGATATTTTCTGAGTAAATTACACTCTTTTCTTCAAAGACATGAGAGTTTTATATTGTCATTCCCTCTTATGTTAAACACACACTTCCCTCACCTAACATATTTGACTGTATGACTTTATTTTAAACTTGTTCATGTTTCATTAATTTCCATTAAAAGAGGTTATTGCTAAAATATCCTTTTTAACCCAACCATCTCCTAAGAGATGCAAGTTATTACCCCTAACATATTACACTTCACTCTATTTTGAAATTTTTCTTAGAAATAATTTTATGACCTAAATATCTTTTACAATCTCCTACCTCGAGATACTTTACTGTAGATTTTTATTTTTATTTTTATTTTAAGATGTATAGTTTTCTCCTTTAATAGATGAAATGTACATCACAGTTTTCAACATTTTTTTCTATAGAAGTTTCTATCAATGAATATTCTTTTGATCAGAAAATCATGTGTTAATATGTTTCTGCTTTTTATTTACAGAAAGGGGTGCTACTAAATTATTTTGTTTTTCTGATATGCTTTTGGTCATAAATTCTTTCTCCAATTAACATTCTAGCCTCTTTAAATACTAACAGCAAATTTAGTTAGACGTTTTGTCATTCCAAAGTGTTTACTCTGTAAGAGATTAGAACAATGAAAGAAATACTTGTTCTCTCAAGGGAGGGGAGTGTAATTTACTTAAATGGTGTAATTTACTCTTTCTCTTTTCCTGCCTTTACTTTTGAGGAATAATATATTATATTTTAGCGTAACCCAGCAGACCCAGCTCAAAAGAGTAACACTTATGGCCTGATAAATCCCATATGCCTGTGTATTCATCTGTAACAAAACGTGGGATCTTTTTCATCCATGTATTTTCATCCCTTTACGCATCAAATACTTATGTACGTATGATAATCTCATATCTTGCTTGTATTTGTACATTTGACACGAAAGCATTCTCATTCAATATGTAGGAGAATCAGGGAAATAATCGTTCAGTACAAAGGGAACTTTGTTTTAGAATTGCAGCAAAGATCCATAGAATTCAATTTGATTATTACGAAGCATCAAAATATTAGGTGAGGTTAACCAATTTGTATGTATAATATATTCTATCAAAAGCTTAAATTGCTACTGCGCTCTTAATTGGAAATCATATAGAGAAAATATTTATCATCGTGCAGGCCTACACTTGTAGACAGGATTCCAGTTCTGGATGAGGCTACTTTCATTGCTAGGAGGGCTGGGTCTTTGCCAGATGCAGTTTCAACACGTAAAAATGGAGTAGCCAAAGCTGTTAGTCCTATTGCAGATCTCCTTAATATAAATTCAGAAGATGCTCCTGTACCAAGCTCTTCAGGTGGTGATCTTCTTCATGACCTTCTTGGTGTCGATCTTTCACTGCCATCACAACAGTCTGGTTAGTGTTTGCGGTGTATCTTATAAATTATCATAATGCTTCTATAAATGAAGTGTTCGTATCTAATGATTGCCATCATTGTTTATTATTCCATAAAAAAAGATAAGCAGCTCCATTTTTTATCAATACGGATTTGACAGTTTTTTTAGATAGAAATTTTTTTTGGAGGTGCAGAAGAATACAGAAAGATGATAAGACACCTACAACCTAAGATATTAGTCACGTAACAGGGCATGCCGATCAGGTTGTATATATCTAAGAAAGTAACATCCCTATAGAGACCATGACCAGCAGATAAAAGGAAAGATAAAATACCTGTCCCAAATGTTGTCTATAGATGAAAAAGCTCCCTTGAAAATTTTGGCAGTCCTTTCCCATTAAAGTCATCAAAAGCCAAAAGAACTAATGGTATGTTATATTTCATCAATTGACATTAAGCAAAGTTGTCCAACAAAAATATAAATTGCACCCAATGTTGGAGAAATTTCTCTTTTCTGTTTACTGAAATATAAACTTACTTTTCTGTATTTTTCCTTCATAACCGTTGTAATTCTTTGATCTATTTATAGGTTTTTGTAACAGAGTTACAACTTTTAGCATGTACATATTCTTTTTAGTATCAAATTTCTCATTAAATATTGTATCAAGAGCACAGTGATCCATGCCTTCAGAAAATGTTCCACCTCCTTCCTCTTTGCCGCTTGTAGCTACTCAAGCGGTACTACTTTGCAAACCCATAATGCTGCTTGATGGTGGTTCTGTAATCTTTGTTCCGCTACCAACTCCAGTAATGTTTTCCCATCATATTTTAGAGAAACTTGATGACACAAATTTCTAGCCACGACATAAACAAGTCAAATTGGTTATTAGAACACATAGATTGTGTAGAAAAGTAATGTGTTTTCCTTGAATTGAATTGGGTGCAATAGAGGCTATAAAGACACAGATTAAGAGAATGACCTCTCAGTGATACAAAATAGGAAACTAATAGAAATTGAATCCTAGATTTCCTACTTGCTATCATGTACATAATTCTATTCTAGGAGGTGTATAATTTAGTCATTCCTGTCATAAAACCAGATTATCAAATAGTAATGACATTAAATGCTATCCTAAAATAGAGCCAGATTTTCGCAGACGAAGACAGAATGTGATCAGCGTTCATAGAGAAACTGAACGAGGTTGCAATTGGGTTGCCCAAGTTGAATTTGATCCACTCCTAGACATACCAAAAATGATGAATTTAAAAAATGGAATTTTCTGAAATTAAAAACAGAATTCAATTGAAAAAAGAAACTCTAAATAACTGCATTGCCCTAATCTCCCAATATTTTCAATTAAAAAGAAGAAACTCTGCAGATATGGTGCATTGGTGCCTGTGTTCTCTCTTACATATATGGCCAAGCAAACAGAACAGAGATGTTACATCACTAATCTTACCAGATGACCACAACACAACATGACCACGGCGAACGACGACGACGCACTACCACGATCGGAATAGAGACGACAAGCAGAGACGACCATGACAGACAAAATGCGACCACCAACGCCACCACGAATGGAACAGAGGCATACCACGATCGGAACAGAGGCGCACTGACTTCACGATCAGAACACGAACACAAACCCTAACACCAGCAACCTAGGTGTGTTTCTCTGATTTTGGGTTTAGAAATGGGGTCGTTTCGGGTTAAAAAAACCTCTGAACTCGCCAACTCGGTTGCAGATTCGCGAGTTGAACTGAATTCACCGAGTTCACAACAAGTTTATCGAACTTGCTCCAAAAGTGAGTTTGCTTTCGATTCAACTCGTCAGAGTGAGTGACAATATAAACTAGGACGAGTTAATGAGTTAACTTGCGAGTTTGATAACCATGAGTGCATGCATCCTTCATTCATTCATGGTCCCAACCCAATTTTCATCTTTTAACGCTTCATGTATTGATGTATTGATGTGAGGATTTTGAATAGATTAAATAGGAGAAAGAAAAATCGAGTGTTGCATGGAAAGGTGCTCAGTAGAGACAAAATGGGAGATGGCTTACTTTGCACAAGCCCACTTTTCTTTTTCTAAAGGCAGTGGGTAAATCATTAGTATTATCTATACTTACCTTTGGTTCAAATGATTGGACTTGTTGGACCAAGTCGGGTTTTGTTTGTCTTTGTTAAACCAATTTAAGATGAAGGGTCAATTCATAAATTTAAGATGAAGGGTCAATCCATTATCACAGACAACTCTCCTTTTTTTCTTCAACATCTTGTTAAGAAAATGGATTCAATTTTTCTCTCTAAAACAGCTTTGCAATCTCGATTACTTTGGTATATAAATTCAACTCAATCCAATGGGTCTCTTCTTATGACTCAAACTAAATCCATTCAGGACCTTCTTGCCAAGACTAACATACTTGAGGCTAAGCCTACTGCTCCTCCAATGATATCAGGCTGTAAACTCTCTAAACAAGGTTCTGATTATTGTGTAATCCATCTGAATAGGTGATTATCAAAATGAGCTACTCAGATGTCATTAGATTTATCTTAAAACTAATTGTCATTAAGCAAAGTTGTCCAACAAATACGTAAGTTGCTCCATAAGAAATGAGGCAGAGAGACATCCCAAAAAGTCGGTGGTTGTTCAGTTTTAAAAATATCACAAAAATTTACTATTTTGTGGGTTTAGTTTCATTAGCTAGAAGTACTTTGTGAAGTACAAATTGAAATATGTGAAGCTTTCTTTTTCCTTGGAAAAATCAACACATGCATTTTTTTGGTTTATCTTCGATTTTTGTGTGGAGTGTAAAATCATTTTGTTTCCTTTTGGTGAATAGTTCAGTTTAACATATTCATATCATGTCTGACATTTACTTTTGCATATTTAGATGCTAGTCAAGCCTCAAAAAATGGCCCAGATGTTCTTTTGGATCTTTTGTGTATTGGATCGCCTTCTGCACCAACTGAATTACCTGCACAAAGAAACTCATCTGAAATGGACATATTGTCCCCCAAACCTAGTAAGAAGGCACCGGTTTCACCATTAGATGATCTCGCATCACTTTCACTTTCTTCTAGAGCAACTTTAAATGCTGGAGCTGCTCCCTTGATGGATTCATTAGATGGTTTTGCCCCCAACCCACCAACAGAAGGTAAGCATTGTTTAGCAAACAGGTAATTTACCTTGTCCAAGTACTAATTCCTCGTTCTTCTCATGTCTTGAATAGAAAACAATGAACTGGTTTATCCATCTATAACTGCATTTGAGAGTGGCTCCCTGAGGTTGGTGTTTAATTTCTCAAAACAGCCAGGAAACTTACAGACTACGAATATTCAGGCTACCTTTACAAATTTGACCTCAAATGTATATACAGATTTTGTTTTTCAGGCTGCAGTTCCAAAGGTATGCTACTTAATATGCTGTTGAGGTAGAGTTTCTACATGTACTGTTAAGATCATCATACTGAGGGTGTTTATCATATAATATTTGTCTACTTCCTTCCATAGTTTAATGATCTTTATTATTATTGTATTAGCTTATGGCTCCACGCATTTACAGTTGCTATGGAAAAATGTTTTCTCATTCATTTATTTGACACAAAACTATAATAAGATTCCTCCATGTTTTTGGGTAAAGTGAAATACAGATGGGACAGCAAAAGGAACACCGTGTTTTTTTATAGTAGGTTGTTTCTCTGCTTCTTTGGGAATTCAATATGCCTTATATGCAGAGGTGATGGGTGTAATTTTGGCTTTGGAGATAAATTATGGATTGGGTGTGATTCGGATTTCGAGATCCCATATCGACTAGAGATATGATTAAATAATATATTATCGACTAGAGATATGATTAAATAATATATTAGTGAGTGCAAATCTAACTTTATAAGTCGATTTTGTAAGGTTGAATTATACATAAAGTTCACCTTTTAATATAGTATCAAAGTCCCTATTGTAGCAAAGATTGTTAGGTTTATTGTGTCATCCACTACCTGAACACCCACAAATAATTAGTCTCACGATTACGATGTCCAATTCTCACCATGAGAGGGGTGTGGAGATCCCACATTGATTAAAGATACGACAAAATTATAATATATAAGTTGGTGCAAACTTTATTCTACAACTTGATTTTGTAAGATTGAGTTAGACTTAAATTCGATTTCCTAATACAAGCTTTTTAGAATAGTGAAGTAACTCTTTGACAACTTAGACACAAGAGGTTGAGTTATATTGAACAGAGTTGACATTTTAGCTTTCATTTTTCTCATATCTTTTAGGGAAGGTAAACACAAGTTGGCTGATTATGGATCTAGATTTCAGGGTTATTTCTAGTGGAATAATATTTTTAGTTTGTTAGGAAGAGATTGGAATTGTTCCTTGTTATAGGTTTTTTTGTTAAACAATGGATTTTAGTTTGGTCACTTCTCATATATTTTTTTTCTTTTCTAATGTGATTTTGAGGTGTTGCAAATAGTTGGTGTTGTTCCTGGTGCATATTTAGTTGGGATGACAAACAACACAATGTTGTTTTAGCACTACCATTCTGGTTAGAAAAAACTTTAATAAGAACTTCACAACTTAAAGAAACCAGAGCTTAAGGCTGTTTAGTTGTTTCGATTTTTGGTTGACCATGACCATGACTATGACTGTAATAAGAACTTCTAGCAATAAAATACGACTATGAATGATATCCTATTTATGCGTTTAGTTGTTCCGATTTTTGGGTGCTAACTATTTATAGTTTGCAAACCATGGCTATCGTATTTGTCTCCTTACTTAATTTGGTATTTTGATTCTCAGTTTCTTCAGTTGCACTTAGATCCAGCTAGCGGCAATATTCTCACTGCTAGTGGAAAGGAGTCCATCACGCAAAATATGAGACTTACTAATTGCCAACATGGAAAGGTAGATTTTCCTATCGAAATTTTGTGCTCTACAATGTGCCTTATGATTTTGTGTACAAATGCTTCTTAGAGAAGACGTGACGGCTAGCACTTGTTCTATTTCAGAAGCCTCTTGTCATGCGCATAAAGGTTGCATACAAGATAAATGGCAAAGAGACACTGGAAGAAGGACAAATCAGCAACTTTCCTCGTGAGTTATGAGGCCAGATAGTCAGAGGTCATTCTGCCTATGCACAAAGCCCCTATATATTTTCCGCACTTTAGTCTTGTGTGGAATTTTCATGATCCATTCTTTCATGAGGTCTCAGTATGGTTCATGCAATTAACGGGATCACTTTTTGGGATCAAGTTGTGGTCAGTTTGATGGCTTCACATCTTCATATCTTCACATCTTCCATCAGTACAAAATCCTGTATGAAAAAATCGATTTTTTTTTGGTTTTGGGGCAAAGAGTATTGCATCATGTTGAGTTCTTTAGGTGTTAAATATTTTCTTTGAAAGTAGTCACTCGGCCAATGCGTTTCAGGTTTCAGACTACAAGTGTTGCATGTAGTTTAATACCTCATACGGATTTAAGATACTAGTCATATTTGTTTATCTATCAATTACATACAAAATCAACCAAGAATTGTAATGTTGATATCTAGTATAGAAGCTATAGTTTGGATCATGGTCTTGACATCTCAATTATTAATTTATATTATTTTAATGGTCCATTTATAAATCTACCCGAACCTTTATACTCAAAGGATCCGTTGGGTAAGTTAGTCTGTCGTCATCTTATCTTGCACTGTCCCCATCACTTCCTCATCCTCTAGAGGAGTTGAAGATACTTCTTTGTTTCTCTTGTTCTTTCTAAGCATTTCCTTCAGTCAAGGAGGAATATCAAAAGCAACTCGAACAAGATGAGAGTCAATCGACTTAGATGAAGACACAGATATAGATGGATCAACAGATTCAGAGTTCTTCCTGAGTTTGATTATATTTGTGCATCTACTTTATTTTTGTTAATTTACTGGAGAGTCTCTTAAATTAATGATAATATATATTAATTTATAATCATTCATATCTATTTTTCTTTAGTTTTTTTCCAAAAATGATAAAATTGTGAATATAATCCAACGAAAGTTTAGATATTATAGTACAAGTTAAGAATTTTGTGCATAAAATATGTTTATAGAATTAAGAAAACTTTAACACTCAGTTTCTCAAAAAAGAATTATCAAAATAGATAAGGTAATTACAAAATTAAATAAGTCATGTTTAAAAAACAATATTACTCAAGTGTTGATTGATAACTTGTATTTATTAAATACAACTTTAATAAAAAAAAATTAGAAGTATATATGGCACTAATTTAATTGTATAACTTTTATCTCATTTATCCATAATTTGTCATTATTTTTTCCAAAAAATTGAACTATGAAGATGAATTTTGGTAGATTTGAATGTGTTCATTACTTATGAAGGAGTGAGTACATAGATATGGAAACACATTGCCCAAAATAGTATAGTTGAATGGGAAGCAATGGAATCACATTATTTGATGATAAAATATACAACTGAAGTAATGAAATATAAAGAGTTTTTAACTTAGCACTACTTTCTCCACAAACATACAATTCTTATTAATCGCCCTCTTCAAATCTTGAAGCCCAACATGGGCACCACAGAACACCGTGTGTCGCTCCAACGGGCTCTTCCACGTCATTGTGTTGCAATCTAGCGAGTACGTCACACGCGGAACTCCATTCCGTACGCCTTCACTGCCACGGATCGTCCACGAAATCGTAATGAAGTTAGTTATTGGCTTTTACAACTATTAGGTGTTCAAAATGATGAATTCATTGGCCACTAGCTACTCTTAGCTATTTTTTAGAGTACTCTTTATCAAACAATTACCATTACCTTTAATTAAGATAGGAAGGTTGAAGATTTTAATGATCAACATATTATTGAGTTTAATTATTAAGGAGGATAATGTATTTTGACGAGTATATGATTTAAGCTCTCTCCTAATTTAGTCAATTGAATTTAGTTTATAGAAAAAAGATTTCATCTTTTAACGTATATAGTAAACAATATTACTCTCTTAGGTTGTTAGATGAACATTTGTAGTGTCCTCCATGAACCTATTCTGGGTTTAGTATGTGACAAATTCTTTTCTCTAAGTGTGAGAATCTCTCTTTTGATTTTTGACAATCTTGGGAAGTTCTCTTCATTTGAGTAGTAATTTAGCACTATGCATTTCATTTCATCTGAGCTAGATCGCATTTCATGCAAGTTTTATTTATGCTTCCTCTCTATGCAACATCCTTGATAGATGATAATTCTCATCTCCTTAGGTAGCATAACCTTTTACACCAACTCATGGTAAAAGTGCACATCCTAAGGCAAAAAACTTGGTCAAAGTTGGAATTCTCTCTGTCAGGAGGTTGGTGAAAGAAACTCTTTTTAGCTATTTTTCCAATAGATCATTTAATGTTGACTTGCACCTTTAATGAATCTCTTTGGCAGACAAAGGTAGTGGGTATTTCCTCCACAATCATGAGAGCATTTGATCAAATGTAAAGAAAACATGCATAATGTTGTATCGTTTAACAAATGAAACACTTGTGTCTTACATGATTTATTGTTGAAATCATTCATCTTTTAGATGATGCATGATTCATGTTTTATGGTTTGTGATTTTCTGCACTTCATCAAAATTATAGGGTGTTGGATTTTTCCTTAACAACAACCCTAGTCAATAAACCAATTAAAAAATCAAATAAACATAACTAGAACAAAATCACCTAGAAAATGAAGTACACAAATTAACTCCCTCTAGAAGAAATGCTAGGTGATTCACAACAAGAGTTAGATGTATCACTTAAATCTTGATCTTTAGAAAATGTTTAAAAGATATCAAAGAAATATCTTTTTCTTTTTCAAAAAGAATTTCAAATGTGTAAAAATCATATATGAAAAGCTATTTCAAGTTTTTTTGTAGTCCTCAAAAGGTAGAAATCAATTTTGTTGAACTAATAAAATCAATTGGTTGAAAATATGTTTTAACTGATTAACACAATTTAAAATGGGTTGCTAAAAGATTTCAATCAATTGATTTTTCAATTCAACCAATTGAAATCATTTAAAATGACCTTTTTAGTGATTTTAATTGATTGATTGACATTTCAATATGTTGAAGCAGAGCAAATTCAATTATGATAAAAGCTCTAGGATTTTAACCGACTGAAACCTTGTTTTAGTCAATTGCAATGTTTAACATTGTGTTGCCAATAAGGTTTGTGAACATAGCAGGTTAAAATCCGTCTCAAACTGAAATCTTTTTTGAAAATAATTTTAGCACATGAAATATCAAGATCAAGCATCACATGTTCACTCATACACAACCTAAACCTAAAAATTACAACTCAACACAATATTAACCACATGAGTAACTCTTCAACACATCCATCATCAAGTTCAAGTGGCTGGTAACATCAAATCAATTCAATTAAGCTTGCTTGAATATTCAATGTCAACAAAATGAAAGATTAACTATGAATCAATGATTTATTTAAAGAAAACTAGTTTCAACTTCAATAAATGATATTTTTAATGTTTTTTAATCTTCCATAATCATGCAATATGAATTCAATTTAGATGAGTTGTAAGAGATAAGGAAAATAGAATAACACCAAGAATTATACTGGTTCACCCTCACAAAACAACTACATCTAGTTACTTAATCACCCTAATTAAACAATTCCACTAATTTTACATTCTTACAAGCACACTATAAAAAAATTAAATACAACACAACACAAGATCCTGATGTAAGTCATAAACATGAATAAACGTAAATTGAACACATACAATTTATGTTCACAAATAGATCTTATTATATCATGATTCTCACACAAAACATACAATGAAGAAGGAATAGGCACTTACCTTGATCCATGAGTGATCCTAATTGAGCAGTTACTTTATCTCCTTTATCCCAATCCATCTCTTGCAATTCCG
>Ga0123342_1002857_pt1 | contig 28387 bp, 12 predicted proteins | sample Turbeawhitnodule_FD_89960 | JGI IMG/M metagenome (GOLD analysis project Ga0123342, IMG submission 89960) | Root nodule microbial communities of legume samples collected from Mexico - Turtle bean Mexico white nodule | ecosystem: Host-associated > Plants > Roots > Nodule | place: Mexico: Nepantla... | reverse complement strand
TTTGGTGAGTTCTTGAAACATAGAACATTGATCCATTTCTATAAAAGTGCCTCTTCATTCTCCAACTCAAGTTGATTCCATAAAATGTCAAAGAATCATCTATATCTTGCTATTGGAATCATACCATTATTGAACGTCGACCAAAACATGACATCTGCAGAACTGCCCTGGTCGACGAGAACCCTATGCACCTTTCTCCCAGCTGTGACAATCGAAATGACCATGGGGTCATTGTCATGTGGGACAACATCTCGTAGGTCAGCCCTTGTAAACACAAGGTCTGACTCCCACGGATCATCTGAACCCCCCTCAGCAACTGAATTCACTGACCTCACATACCTCTTACGCTGAGAGGCAGTGGGCCATCCTCCAGAAAAGCCACCAGAAATGGTGTGCACCTCTCCATGGATCGGCATTTCATGTGCCTGATTCCTCCTCTGGTACTGTCAGGGTTGTGGTCGTAGCAGACCCAGCAAGATAGTCCTTCAGGAAACCATTCTTCACAAGCTCATCCAACTGATAGCCCAGCGCCAAGCAGTTGTTGATTTGGTGCCCAAACGCCTCGTGAAACTCGCACCACGACTCTTTGTGAGGTCCCAGCACCTTGTCAGACTTCATCGGTGGCCTCAACCTGCCAGCTATGTTGGGCACAATAATGAGGTCTTTTGGCTCCACCACAAAATTGTGCCTCAGCGGTCTATTTCCTTCCCTCGCTGGCCTGTTTCCCTCTGCTCGACCCCTGGGCTGGGGCCTCCTTGCCTCGTAGGGGCGCTTCCTGTCTTGGTTCTTCCTCCCTGTCGCAGCCTCGTGGACCCTGGCGGGTTGTGCGCGCGTCTGCGCTCTTAGGCGTGTGGGCGCAACAGTTGTGCGTTTCTCATACACTTCACCCTCAGAGGCGATGTGTTCCACCGCGCGACGCCTTATCTCAACAAAAGTTTTGGGGCGGTTGCAGATGATTGACTCGCAGAAAGGCCCAGGACACACCCCTTTTCTGAATGCGTACACGATTATGGGCTCTTCTGTGGTGCCCACCTTCACCACTTGTGCCCCGAAATGATTTATGTATTCCTTCAAGGTCTCGCCTTGATACTGCTTCATGTCGAACAGGTCGTATGAAACTGGTGGTGGAGCCCTGTTGGCTAGATACTGCTCTCTGAATAACTGCGAAAGCTGTGCGAAAGACGTGATATGACCCTCTGTAAGGTTGATGAACCAATCCATGGCCATCCCAGTCAAGGTGCTCATGAAGAGCTTGCACCTTACGGCGTCGGAGCCGCCCACCAGCATCATCTGCGTGTGGAACGCAGTGATATGCGTCGGGTCCTCCATCCCTGTGAACGTCACCTTGGGCCCAGTGAATGTGTTGGGGATCACCGTCTCCAGGATCTACTGCGAGAACGGCGTAGAAAACTCCCTTGGTGGGGTGAAATGCTCAGGCTCATCTATGTCGCGTTGTCCTGTGTGGTTGCGCCACCCGCGGCACAACTCCTCATTCATGCGACAAAGCTCCTCATTTCTCGCCTGAGACGCCGCGAGATCCTCCTGCATGCGCTCTTGTTTAGCCTTCGACGTTGCCATTGCTTCTTGCAATCCCTGCATCATACCCATGAGTTGTTGCATGGTCATCTTTTCACTCTCAGCGCGCGTCGAACCTTGTCTCGTGGACCTCATCATCTGCGGTTTTTGGAACTTCTTCTAAGGGCGTGAAACTCCAAGGGGCACAGAAAGCGTTGGGAACTCGAACTTGAATGAACACAGTCAAAACAACGAACTCAGCCAAAAGTAATCGATGAGAACTGCACCAATTTCTCAACGAACAGCTACTCCTTGTAAAACCTCGAAGAGACTGAAACGAAAACTGCAACTGGGATCTGAACACTTGCGATGGGACTGATGTTTTAGATCGGCCCCACGGTGGGCGCCAAATGTTCCCGCCTGTTGACCAGGGACGTCTTCGTGTGTGGCTTATCCTAGTCAGCTTAGGGCACCTTCATTCTGCACCGTCTGTGAGTACCTGAAAAGAAGTGAACAAAGGAGCTCCCTCGCGACCGTTTGCACTCTGACGATCAAGTCAGCTAGCGAGAAACATCAAAGGGGACACACCTCCGTATCGGAACACCGTGAATGGATGTTCTGAAGGTGGTCGAATAACTGAGTAACTGATTTCACCCTAATTTCCTGTGCGTACAGTGGGTTCGCGAGTAAGCAACTAGAATGTGTGTGTAAACTGTGAAAACTGGATCCCTGTCTCAAACGTCTAAAGCCCCTTTTAAACGTCTAAAGCATTTAAAGCGTATAAAAACGTTCAACGCGTTTAAAACGTTCAAAGCATTTAAAACGTTTAAAGTGCTTTAAAGCGTTCGAAACGTAAACTAAATTAAAGCATACCTTAGCAAACTTTCAGGAAAACATTGATGTTCTGTTCTTACTGCCACGTGTTCTTCTGACTTGATCGCTACTCTACATGGAGGGCCCTACAGCTCCGTAACTCAACTTAGGGTTAATCCATCGTGCAAGCCCTCCTTTCTCAAAGTGCATCTGACGCAAGGGGGTGACTTTCTGGGAGCCAACTCATGCGCCCCAACCTCTAGTCACTCGCCCTGGGAGTGTATCTACCTTCCTCTTGTACCACGCACATGGTTCGCCCCTAGGCGTGGCCCTCTCATGGGTCGTATCTGTCCCAAGGGTCTCCCAGAGGTGGCATGGGTACTTCACAAGTCAGGTTACTCCCCACTGGTACTGGGAATATGGCCTTGAAGCCACCTTTCTCTTCTCTTTATTGTTGTTCTGAGGTACTGAGACCTCTCGCGGTGTCGCCCCCTCCGCGGTCTTTCCTACCCATGGGTATCGGGGGGTGACACCGTCGATGCCTTATCCTGGCGATGCCTCATCCTGGCGACGCCTTAACTTGGCGACGCCTACACCTGGCGACGCCTTAAGCGGTTAACCTGTTGACTTTCTTCCCTGGGCTCCCTGGATGGGTCCCACCATATGTTTGACTTTGACTTTGACTTTGGTCAACGCCCAGGGACAGGACGGTACAATTGTTTTTCTGGAACAATTGTTAAAGTTTCTTTCTAAGCAAAGTTTTGTGTTATGTTTATATATTTATTTTGATATTTCATGCCAATTATGGTTATTAGAAATAAAAAAATATAGAAATGTTACAACATAACTATTTAATAAATTAATCTATTTATCAATTTTTAAAAAACCAATATTTTAAATAAAATCTTATATTAAAGTTTATTCATTCTACTTTATATGTGACTAAAGATAACGATCTTTCACATAGTTAGTTTCTTTAGTTTGAAAAATCTTCCACACTTACTTTTCAAATAAAAACTACACAACATATATGATCTTCTCATATAGAAATTATAAACTTTATTTAATAATAATTTTTTCGTACTTAAAACATTAGCTCCCAAAATTTCATATATAATAATATATATTAACACAATAACTTAATATATATATATATATATATATATATATATATTAACCACAACAATTGAATATATATTAACCACAATAATAATTTATATTAACAATAATAATAATTTCGCATTAGCAGCAAGTCGAATGAATAACAGCAATAAATTCACATTAATAGCATAAATAAATTCAGAGTAACAACAATAATAAAATATAACCAGCATAATATTTAAATAAAATAAATAATATAATTTTTTTTTCAACACAAATTTATTTGCTATAAAATAAATTAAACAAAGTCAAACATGAATTATTAAATATAAACTAATTTTAAATACAAAAAATAATTAATATTTTTTAAAGATATAACAAAATTAATTTTTAATTCAAAATACAGCGTAAATATTTTAATATATATAAAAATATGAAAATAATTAGTAAAATATATACTAACAAAATTTATTGTATATTTTACAAATATTTTCTCTGCAAATAATCTCCTTCTAAAATTACACAATTAACATTTTTTTTTTCATTTCTTACTCCATTTTTTTCTACATACACAAGCCATATATTAATTAATCTTACTCAAAATATATAACGTGATTGCATACCTAATTAAAATCAAATCCTAATAAACTTAATCATATATATAGTTTAGTGTATCAAAATCAGAATATATTCACTCAATCCAATGAATTTTTACACCATAAAATTAAAATAACCATCTCAATAATTTTAGGAATATCATTATTTACTAACTATCAACCTCAATAGCCAAATATTTATTTTTATCAAAATTGAATTTCTTTTATAATTTATCCAACATCATTATATTTCACTCTTCTAAAAATCTAAATCCTATATTTCTTAATACTAAAAAACCTCAATCAAAAAATTCCTATCATATTAACTTTCTTTATCTCACGTCAATGCTTAAACAAATAACCACCACATCTTATCAAAATACCCTTTCTACTTAAAAAAAATACAATATTTTCTTTTGTCCAATTCTAACCATGACCATAATATAATTATAATAAATCAATCTCCCCGTACATTCGAATCAATATTAAAATTCTCATATCACATGCTCTCAAAATACTTTTTTCCTTCAAGGATTCTCAAATTCTACTCTATTTCTAACAATAATACAAAACAAACATAAAGATAATTAACTACAGAAGCGACAAACTTCTCTTACAATTTTAATAAAATAATGAACTACATAAAAAATATAGACTTCCCTTACAAAATAATAAGCTTAATAAAAGATTTCGTTTAAAAAAACAATAAACTCCATAAAAGACTTCCCTTGTCTTATTTACAGTTTTTTTAACTATAATATCATATAACTTCCTTCATTATTGTCATTGATGAGTAGTTATGTTAATTTAAATTTTTTTAATTGTCATTAGTACAGTAAAACTGTTCACATGCCAACTTTATTTCTCCTTTAAAAATATTTATATTTTTTTAATAAATTGTTCTCGCGGACTAACCTTGGGTTGACTGGTTGAACAAGCTCCACTTCTAGTCTGTCTCCTCATGTTGAGACAGAGGGAGCTCTACGTGTTGATCACTCTCTGACGAAAGTCAGTGAAAGTATACAAAATACTAATCAGTTTTAGTCTCTAGTACTCAAAAAAACACATACCTTTACCGGGGTCTTAAACTCCTTTTATAGTTATTCCTCTAACAACTTTCACTCGCAAGAATATAATATCTACTGAAAGCAGAAAATAAATGTAATAACAAATCACCTGCTCACGTGCACCTTTCATGTTTGGGTGCAAACAACAACAAAATATTTTGTCCACAGACACCTTTACTCACGCTACTAACAACATAAGAGATATCGTGCACCTTTATTCTCGGTGCTCTCCACTTATTTAACAGCTTTATGTAATAGCTCTATGTTTTTAATATATATATTGATTAACTAACAATTTTATATTAATATATGACCAAACTTATTATTGTCTCTATTTTAATTATCAACAAAATTGGGCCGAGCCCATGACCCGCCTTTGGGCCCAAAGCTGAGTTGACCATACCCAAACCGAGGTACCGAGCACACGAGCACTCATGTTCAGTACATAAATAATTTTAATAAATTTATTATTCAATTTTTAACCATAAACAACTTACAAAATAAATAAATAAGCAAAAAATAGTAAACTATATATTTATTTAAACAAAAATTATTATTTTAAAAAATTATGGGTCCTTACAGGTGAAACTGGACTCAGACATAGGTCTGAGTTAAAGTCTAGTTGAATTGGATTGAGTTAAGTCTAGATGAAGTTGAACTAGGTTAAGTTTGACCCAAGTCAAACTGGACTAAGTTGGATCGAGTTCAGATCAATTTAGGTCATGCCAGACTGAGATTATATTAGGTGGGTTAGGCTTAACCTAGATCAGGATGAGTTAGATTTTTGCTGATAAAAAAAAGGATGAGTTAGATTCAATTGAGCTTGACTCAATCTATGTTAAATCGAGACTGAGTTTAAATCAAAATAAATTGGATTGGGTTATGCCAGATTAAATTAAACTCGTATAACACTAGATCTAAGTGATGGAACTCATATTAAATTAGATCGGATGATACTACACCATGTTATAAGTTTGTTATGGTCAAATATGGAACCTAAATAAGTTTAATTTAAATTTAAATTTAATTTAAAAATTGATCTAAATATAATTTAAAACAAAATTAATTTAATTTAATTTAAATTGAATAAAATAAATTCAAAGCAATTTAATATTATTAAAATAAATATAAAATTAATACCATCTATTTTATTGTATTTCAATTAAATTTTGAAATATCCAATATATTATCACGAGTGTGTGTTTATTTATAAGAATCGGGTTTTTTTTATAATAGGATGAACTGAACTATAAATAAGTAGAGTCCCTAATCTAAATTTATTAGAAAAAAAAAACACAAAAACCCAATTCATTATGAGTGAGGTGTTTAAAATTGGAAGCATTTGTGCTTAAGAATTTTGTTATATACTTAATGTTGAGTATTGGATTTAAGTTTGTTATTATTTCTAACAGCTTTCTACCACTAAAATTGCTATAGTTCATAATTACGTCTTTTTCTGTCCTAGTTTTTGTTTGTTTTTTATTATATATTTTAAATGAAGAAGTGAGGTTTTAAAAAAAAAAAAAGATTTTTATTGTTTTTTAAAAAAATAATTAAAGTTGTATACAAAATTACGATTTCACCATATTTAAAAAGAAAACAAATATTAAATTAGGAAACCATTTTTCATTTACTTTAAAAAAACTAAAATTTATTTAATTTCATAAAATTGCGTCATTGGTGTGAAAATCCTCACAATGCGTTTGGCAGAAAGAAGAGAAATAAAAAAATAAAGATAAAAAATAAAGATAAAATAATAAATACTTAATTGAAGAAACGGACATAGATGTAAAAGTTAGAAAAATGAATAGAAAAAACTAAAATACAGTAAGAGATTTTTCTTCAACCAAATTCTTGTTTTAATTTTATATTTATCAATTTTCATTTATCATCTCAATAAAACCCCGTAAGCTAATAATAAAATCTTTACCTTATCATATCACATAATCAGTGTAGTCTTATTTTATGCATAAACAATTGCAAAGCATTTTCTTCATACTGAGATGAGACTATTATTGATATTACATAAATTAAGATAAAAAGGAAAATATTAATTGAAAATTTCCTAAACAAAAATTTGAAGTGTAGGTGTATATATTTTTATTTGGACGAAGGAGAGAGAAAGGGCTATAATTTGAAGATGAAGTTATGAATGTGTAGGTGTAGATGTGGGCAACATGGTTAGACTTTGCATTGTGATGAAACAGATGAATTATTGAGCTACACAGAATCGTAATAAAGATTCGTGATGCAGAAATAATAACCAATGCAGAAAACGAGGGACATATTAAATATTCAAGTTTGGTAACAGACTGGTGGGGTTTATATGTTAACTGTGGGTTTGTAAAAGAGTCTGTTAACCATCTATTTTTTATTTTTTAATTGTAAGTTGACTTCCAAAGTGTGGCACATGACTCATGCATGTGTTGGTCATCTATTTTTTATTTGTAAGTTGATCTTCAAACTGCGGCACATGATCGATGAATGTGTTGATAGGTTATTTGTATACTGTAATAGGGTTATAGGTTGATCAGCATCTTGAACAAATATTTATTATAAGTCTTAATACCATGAACAATAGTACGATGAGATCTATGTAGGTTGTTATTATTTAGGGAATCTAAAATCATAAAATAAAGTGATTTTTAATGATGGGCATGGATAGACTGTAAATTCTGGTGATTGATGGATTTAATTTATCTGCAGGTTTAAACTCAATTCACTTATGAACATGACGTGAAAAATCGCAAAGGTTATATACCTACGAACTAATAAATTGATCATTAATGTAATAATAACAATAAAATAATTTAAAAATAATAAAATCAAAATTAATAATAATAAAATTAGAATTAATAATTAAAATATATCCAATAACACAAGCATGACAAAATGTGTTGTGCTGAACGAATCTAATTTACATTCAGTTGTAAATTATACATAATGATAGACACTCTGATGGAAGTAGTCTTGTTTTTCTGTGTTGGATAATTTTTTCTTAACTAAAAATAATGTCAGAATACTACTGATAAAAAAAACAGGTTGAGTCTAATAAAAAAAATCTTGACTCGACCTAATCTAAAATCTTTTATTAGATTGGGTAATTAATTTGTAGAGATTTGATTCAATCTAATTCATATCCATTCCTAGAATATAACAGTTTATTCGGTATCTTTTTTTAACTTTCCGAACAGTATTAGAAATGTAATAAACAATAGTTAAATGACATCATAAGAAATACCTTCGAATATTCAAATCCAATTTTATTATATATATATATATATATATATTAAAATCAACTATATTCCTTTCTTATAAGTTAATTACTAATATCTTGAAAAGATACATTTATTTAAGGGAATGATATTTTTCATGTCAAAGATCTTCTCAAAATTAAAGAAAATGAATTTAATTTGATTTTAAAATTTGAGAAATATGTGCCATAAAATAAAAAATAGAATCTTATTGTGGTTAGAAATAAGTTCGGACATTTATCATATTTTATTAAATAATAAATACTGATATTTATTTTATATAATTAAGGAAATAAAAAAACTTATAGTAATATATGCTAAATCTTATTCACGTGGAAATAGCAATAATCTTTAGGAGGAATTAATTAGGATAGGTGATTAAGAATTAACTACATAAAACTATAAATATTGTGTAAATGGATACTAGCACCCCAAGTGCTCACTCTTTTATTAATTAATTTATTTTCTATCGATAAAAAAATAATTATGTAAAATATATTCTGTAAATATTGTGTAAATGAATTGGAGAAGTCATATCCTATAGTTAATATTTATTACTTATAAAAAAAACTAAATTTAAACAATTTATGTTTCTGGTCACAAGTTTGTAAGTTAATCATTTTTTTTAAATTAAACAAATATGTTTTTTTTTTATATCTTAATGTATAAATTATACTCGAATTAATGAAGAGTCAATGACAGAGTTTATTTTGATAAGTTTTTTCATAAACACTTTTAAGAAACAAAATGAATGAATTACTCCACGAATACATAGTGGTATATTTAAACTAGAGACTTTATACAAATAAACATACGCACCTTTTTTAGGCTTAATAATAAATGTTACGCACATTTTTTTAAATGTTTACAAATAAACTTATCCAAATATAAGATAGATGTTTGAAATACGACCCTATACCAAAAAAAAATGGATTAAAGTGCTCTATTTTAGCAATACTTTGAGTTAAAACTCGTCACACTATCACTAAATGGATTCAATGGATTAGGTGTTGCTTAGAATCATTCTCGGTGTCAATGCTAGTAAATGGTAGTACGTCTAAGGAGTTTCGTCCAATGAGGGGATTACTCCAAAGGAATCTGTTACCACATTTTTTGTTTCTTATAATTGTTTGTATTTGCAAAAAATAAGTTAGAGAATATAGTCTAGTATAAAAGTTATAAAAGTGATTTAATGTGCATTAAGCATAACTAAGATAATATTTGAAGATTTTTGTTATAGTTCAACATAAAGAGGAAGTGGCTCCATAGGTCCTTGTTGGTCTAACCTAGAAAAGACTGAAGTGGAGTATCAAAGACATGGGATAATGTTACAACCATTTGACATGACTAAGTAGAAATTTGTTGTTATATGTGTGGTTCCTTTTTTAGAGACAATGATACTATATAATGGAATCTGGATTGTGGTAGACTCAACAATGAACGATGCATAATTCCTTTTGGAGAAGATGGATGAAGTTTTGAAAGATTATTAATTTTAATGGAAGTATTATCCTAGGAAAGGAAATGTTGTTGAAGATGGTAAAGTTACAAGGAGACATAAGTATCAACATTTAAAATTATATGGTTGGAGTTGAGTGGAAGTTTCAACAATTTAAATTTGGAAGTTGTAGTACATTTGTTATAACTAACAAGTATGTTAACATAGTTTGACATTCCCGGGATAGGAGTGAAATAATATTTCCACGAATTTTATCACTTACTTGTCACATATAGTGAAGAAAAATGACTCAGTGTGAGTAATATGGGATGCATTAATGAGGACTATGTGCGTTCTACGTAAGGAAAAAAATGATATGCTTGAGGTAATGCAAATAATTGGGTAAGATGAAAGGTCTCAGTATGACAAAAGTGATGAAAAGGTGACATTTGGTATTGTAACTAATGTTAAGCAGGTTTGTGTTTGGCTGGGTTATTCTTATCTTTTCATAAGGGTGAGAATGAATTCTTTAGCACATGGTATTGGGTGGAGTAAAATGGTAGTAGATCTTACCCTTAGTTCTAATCATAGGTCTTTAGTAATTGATTTTGCACATCATTCTGAATATGAGAATATTTTCGCTCGAAGTTGAGGAACAAAATGAGCTAGTGATGTTGACACCATATATGACCATTAGAAAGTAAAAGAGGCTCTCCCAATAAACATAGGAAGAATCCATTTTGATTTAATTATACCTATCTCAAGTTTCTATGGATTCCATTTCTTTGAAATTTGGTGTTGCCTATATTAGTGTAAGCTTGGATTGGATAACATGACTGTTATTAAAGATATACTTGTGGAGAGGTTGGTGTGAGATGTCTTTGTTCATGTTAGACTACAACAAAGTCGTGGATCATTGAGGTAGGTCACATGAAAATCTCTGAAGCAATTTGACAAGAACCTTTTAACAGAAATATTGCAAAATACTCAGAAAGTTAGGGAGTTGACCTAGATCGTCTATTTAAGATGGAGGAAAAAGAAATTGAAGCATTCATTGATATGCATTAAGAGGAAGTTAGTCAAGTAAAAAGAAAAAAAAAACCAACATATTTTTCATCACTTCAGTTATCAGCAATCGTGAGCCAAATTTTGAGGACTATGATGTTTGAAGACATCTTCGATTAGACAAACATCTAATGCAGATAAATGAAGAAGACCTTGAGATTTTTCTATGGATAATCATGATTTTCTAAGAGCTACGTCATTCCTTGGTGTAAGGAGAGCAATCATATATAAGAAGATGACTTCAAAGTTCATAGGTTCTTATTAGATTCTCAAGAGAATAGGTCCTACTGCTTATAAAATTGTTTATCTCTTTCGTTAACCAACATTCATTATGTCATTCGTGTATCGTAACTAAAGAAATATATATAATTGGTCATAATCATATTTTAGTGTCTGATTTAGTTAAATAAGAGAACTCTCTTTTAAAGTGGAGTCATTTAAAATTTCGGGTTCTCAAGTAAGATAACTTCACAGTAGAAACATCGACATAGTCAAAGTATTGTGAAATTTCACATGTTGTGATTCCACTTGAAAAATAAAAGAGAAAATAAGATAATCATTTCCTAATCTTTCTTGGTAAGCTAATTTTTTAGGACGAATTTTTTTGAACGTGGGTTAAAAACAAGGACTTGAACCCCCCACCTTCTTTCTTTTTTGTTTCTCTCTCTTTAATTTCTCTTTCATACCTCATCTATTCCAAAACCTGATCACGCCATCATGTAGTTGAGTAGTCAGGCTACATTCCTACCCAATCAAATTTTCAAACAGAGTAGGTTCATTTTTACTCTAAAGATCCCTTATTCTTTGTTTTTCTCTACGATTTAGTCATTGTTCCTGCCGGTTGACTTGCTCCGCCGGTTGACTCTAACAACTTTTGCCGCCCTTCAGTCTTGCCTGAGAAACATGCCTTCTTGATCAAGAAGCCTCTCACCTGCAAAAGACAAAGGGGCGCCCTAGCTACCGTTTGCAATCCGACGCTCAAGTCAGTATTAGGGCAAAGAAACACCAATTGTGTATACTAGCTTCAGTCTTAGAAATTGCGTACCTTACTAGAGTTTTGGGCACCCTATATATAGGCTGAAACTAGGGTTTACCTTTATGTCGTTACCCTTGACTAGGGTTCCTTGGAGAATGTCCTTGTGCCGCTATTCATAGAATCTTAGCGTATCTGGCACATGAACTTCCCTTAACTAGAGTGCAACGAATGATAGAGTGGCCGCTTGGGTACCAACTTGTGCACATATTCTCTAGCGCCATCTGCTTCGTGGGTGCCATAAGTTTTCACGTGCCATGCATGCAGCTTCCCTGGGAACCCTAAACCTAATGGGTTTTAACGCCTCCCAGGATTATCCTCACGTGCTGCGCCTTCATGCGTCATACACACAATCCCCCTGGTGGGTGCGTCTGGGGTCCACCTCGTGGCCCCCCTTCCATCACCAAGCATCGGTGTGCGATGTCTGAGGTCAGTCTCTGAGTCGATGACTGAGGACTAATCGGTACAATCATCAATCTTAGTGGGGCGAATTGAGAAAAGTGTTTCTCTCAACTCGATTAAGCTCAAACTAAAATTTGGTAATGTTTGGATAACTTGCTCTAGGATCCTAAAATTTTGGAGTGGTTCCCCTATTTGAGGTAGAATTTCCATCAAAATAAGGAATTTCAGGTAAGGGAAACTAACTTTAATTTTTAATAGTACCCTAGGCTAGAAGATCTGGATGTAGAGGAGATATGCTCTCCATTATTCAATTTATGTTACAGGGATGTTGATTTTTTATATACTATTTAAACTTGTAGAAATATTAGATTTTAATAATTTAGTATTTAAGTGTTGTTTTTTTTATGTTGTTAAATAAGACTTTTGAATGTTGTGGATTGCGTTTTGAATGATATTGTATGATGAAAATGGTATGGAATTGAATTCACACATTTGGGATAATGTATGGATTGATGTTTGTTTGTGTATTAAGTATTGATGTTTATGTGGTAACAGAGATCTCCGAGCTTCACTGATAATCTAAGTCACAGAGACTAAGATATCAGGTGGTGAGAAGCTGATGAGAGAGTTCATGCACATCGTGACATATGAGATTCACGACTTGTGTTGTATTGAACTTACCCTAACCTTTCTCTTGGATTGATGTTTGTTTGTGTATTAAGTATTGATGTTTATGTGGTAACAGAGATCTCCGAGCTTCACTGGTAATCTAAGTCACAGAGACTAAGATATTAGGTGGTGAGAAGCTGATGGGGGAGTTCATGCACATCGTGACATATGAGATTCACGACTTGTGTTGTATTGAACTTACCCTAACCTTTCTCTTGGATTCACTGGTAATCTTTGGATAAGATGTTAGCCTCTGGTAGGACTTACTTAATATGGGACTTCCAGAAGACGTCGGTTGTTATTTTGTTTGTTGAATATCCTGGATGTGTAGATCCATGTGAGATCTATGTGATTGTTTTATGTTGGGATTTGAAGAAGATTGAATAATTGAGAAATTGATCATATTATAATTGTGCATATTATAAAACTTTATTTTCACTATCTTATCCTTATTTTTCTTGTTGTGTTGTGAGATGCAATGATTGTACTATGTATATGAACAGATGATCATACAAGTGTAGGAGGTTTTAGAGAGCTTTAGAATATTGTTTTGAACTTTATATTATTAATATTTATATTTTTATAAGTCACAATTTTGTAATAGAAATATTTTAAAAAAATTTAAATTTATATAAAAATTAATAAAATTTGTATTGTAATAGTTATAATATAACTTTTGGGGAATTAAACGTGCCACTTCGAAATATGGTCAGCACCATCATCACTATCTTTTACTATTTATCTTACACCTAGTTTCTAACCACTATCATTTACATAATTATTATATTTCTTGTTCTATATGTATACTTAATTGATAATAAAATAAAAATAAAACTAGTTATGCTACATTTGTAGATTATTTTCATCTTAAATAAATAAAACAAATTATATATATAACTAAATTTAAAATTATACCCATAACAAGTTTATAAATTAAAATGAAAAATATGAAATTAAAATAAATTAGTACAAAATAGTAAAAAGAAAGTAGTAAGTAAATTTGTCTGAAAAAAGTTGTAGATATCGAAACCTGCAAAAGATAATGTAGAAAATGTTGCCCAGACAGGTAGATGTCCAGAACGAAGTACATGTGAATGGTGTGTGATTTTAGTTGGCTATTGGAAATGCCATCACCACACTCAATGGAGAATCCCTGCAACAGTTGGCTTCTTATATCATGTTACTTCGATTCATTTTCACACATCATATGCCTTTATTTAAGGCACTCTTCAGTCATAGGGAGCAAACAATATTGCATCACACTCAATATAATCAATAATTTTGTTTTATAAAAAATTAAATGATAAATTTAAAATGTCTTTTTTAATTATCACTAAATAAATCATTAAATATAAATTAATTTTTAGATAAAAAATTAATTAATTATTATATTAATTAAATTAAATATTATTTTAAAAATTAAAAAATATTAATATTTAAAATAATTTTTATTATTAATAAAATTTATAAAATAGTTTATAAATTAAAATTTTATTACTTATCAATTTTAAAATTTAAAATAATTGATAATTAAAATTTTAGTAACTAATTAAATATCAATTTATAAATTTTATTAATAATAAAATTTATTTTAGATACTAATAACTTTTTTAATTTTTAAAATAATATCTAATTTAGTTAATATATCAATTAATTGTTTTTTTCTCTTTTAAAATTAGTTTTTAATTAGTTTTTATTTAACCATTTTATTGTTTTTTTATTTATCATAGTGTATGATATATATATAATAAAGTAGAAGTAATTACACATTTTATTCATTCAATTTAACTATAAATGAAATTATTTTATAATATATAATATATAAATGAATATAAACTTTATTTTATAAATAAATTTTATAAAATTAAGTTAATTTTAAAGTTTACTTTTTAATATAACATTTTATACTTTTGATTTAAAATTCTTGATGAAGTTTTTATTTTAAAATGAAACAAATATAGTCTTATTTTTATATTATGAACGAGGAGGGAATGACATTAAAAAAAGTGATTTTAGAAATATTAACCTAAAAGAGTTGTGGAAAGAGGTAGATGTTTGAAGAAAGGGTCACGTGAACAGTTGGCTTCTTATATTTTATTTTCACACATCACATGCTTCTATTTAAGGCGCTCCTCGATCATAGGGACGCGGGAGACTAGTTGTGATGGGTTAGCAGAAACTGTTATTAATAAGGGTAATAATATATTGATGATTATAATATCTTTTTATATAATTATATTATAATTTTTAATAATATTATTTAATATTTTTTATGTTATTTAATTACTTTATTTTTTTATTTAAACATATTTATTTTTAAATCTATTACATTAAAATTATATATAATTCTAGAATTGTATCATTTTCTTATTAATAAATACACAAACAACCTTGATCCAGAATCTGATACAAGCTATTAATAATACCAAGAAAAAAATTATTATTTTTATTTAATATGTTCAAATTGAAGTACAGCATGTCATGGAAGTGAAGTTTTTTATCAATGTTGGTGAGGATCTCACTGTTGAAAGATGTACAAATTTATTTTATTAAAATTTTAGATTCAGATGATGTCTTAATTTTGTATATAAAAATTATTATATCGGTATTGAATATTTTTATTAATTATTTTTATAAAATTAGATTAATAAGATAAAATTTATTCATATTAATATATTATAATTTAATCTTATTTTTAGTTAATATAAATGTTTTAATACATCTTTCAAGTTCATAAAATCATACTTTCACATTTAAAATTCATTACAAGAAAATTATTAAAAAATAATAATTTTAAAGATAAAAAATAATTAATTATAATTAAATCAAATATTATTTTAGAAAAAAATTTAAAGTAGATTTTATTTTAAAATAAAATAAATATAGTTTTATTTATTTTAAAATGAAAAAAATATAATCTTATTTATTTATAGTTTTGGTTTCGAATCCTATAAGTTAATAAAGTTTTTATTTTAAAATGAAACAAATATAGTCTTCTTTATATATTATGAATGAGGAGGCAATGGCATTAAAAACGTGTAATTTTAGAAATATTAACCTAAAAGAGTTGTTGAAAGAGGTAGATATTTGAAAAAAGGGTACACGTTAAAGATATTCCTACAACAATTGGCTTCTTATATTTTATTTTCACACATCACATGCTTTTGTTTAAGATCCTCCTCATCATGGGGATGCGTAAAGCGTTATTATTAATGAACTCACAAACACGGCTTGGTCATCTGATGCAAGATAATAATACCAAGCAAGTACAAATTTATTTTTATTTAAAATGTTCATATTGAATTACTGCATGTCCAATGTGCAACGGAATAGACACTGATACGACACATATACGGACACGAATATACGTATAATATTTAAAATCTAGGACATGGGGAAACAGATTTATAAATTATATAAATTGTTAATAAAGATTTATGTGCACAAGTATCCTTCAGATTATTTTTTTGGAACAGAATAATGTTTTTTATGACTGGTTCAAAATGATTTATTTCTTATTTTTATAATCATAATAAAAAATTATACAATAAATTTGAGTTTTTAGAAAATGAATGTATTTTTTTTAAAATTGTGTTAGAACCGTACTAGAACTGTTAGAAATTCAACAAATATTTTTTTAATTGGACACTTCACTAATACGTGTTTTACAAGTGTCATACAAATATCGTGTTTGATATGAGTATTCGACACCGACACGTCATTTAAGAGAAGTGTCTAAGTTTTATAGCATCGAAGTGAAGTTTTGTCCGGAGGATGTGACTTATAGGTAATGCAAGAAGAGTAAATAATCTTCTATAATAGAAAAAAAAGGAAAGATATACAAATTTATTGGACTAGAACTTTATTTGAAAATGATGTTCTAATTTTGTATATTAAATTTATTCAAAATTTATTGATATTGAATATTTTTAATGCTTTTTATCAATTATTTTTATAAAATATGATTAGTAAAATGAAATTTATTATAATTTGGCCTTAATTTAATTAATGTGAAATCTTTATGTGTCGAACGTAAGAATTAAGAAGACTCGACAGGGAGGATAATAAACTCACAATCTCGATTAAAATGGATTTTTAATTACTTTAATATTATCTTAAAAAATAAATTTAAATTTAACACTTTTATAATAAAATAAATATTATCCTTATTTCTATATTATAAACTAATCTTATTTTTAGTTCGATAAAAGATTTCTAAACACTTATTATGAAAAATTTAAATACTAATACTTCATAGAGAACTAACAAAATAAGTAATAATAGCTATAATTTATAAATATTTAAGATACATATTATACAAGAGGATGAATATATAATTTTTTTAAAATAATTAAACAAAATGGTAAATGAAAAATGAAGTAGCCAAATTATTGATTATTAGACTATTACAGTTTGAATGGGTGAATGACAGGCATTGATATTTTTTGCCAGGGGCATTTGAAACGAAGCACATGGAGGTGAAGATTTGTTCTGTGATGAGTTGGTCCACAAGAGACAAAAATAATTAAAAGTTCATTTATAATTAATGTCTCTTCTTCAGTGGCAGTACAAAATCCTCCCTGAAAAGAACTTGGTCCAGGCATAATTCTGTATCAATATTTCATTAAGTTTCATCTTTATGGTTGATGAATTAATGTTTTTGTTTTAGTAATATAAATAGATATAATATATTAAGTGTCCGAACACTTGTTGTCTCAATAAGAGTACATAATATAATTACAATACCCATTATTAATTTTTATTCATATTTTTCTCACAACTAAATTTTCATCTTCTAATAATTACTAGTGCAAAAGGAAGATTTTACAATGTGAATAGACAATGGTTTAAGTGGAAGATTTTACAATGTGAATAGACAATGGTTTAAGTGGAAGTTCAAATACAATTTTAAAAATAAGATCAATATTATAGCTCGTCTATTTGAAAACAAATTATATATACTATGGTTTGGTGAACAACCATTGCAACTATAATTATTAGAATGTATGGTCAACACAAGAGGGATGAATTGTTTTCACAAGATTTTCGTAAAGATTGGAAGTACATTGAAAAGTTCTAAAATATCAATAAATTGATTTTTTTTCAACTGGATAAAAGTTCACCTTTATAATTCTTTATAGAAATTCAAACGGTTGTTTTCTCGAAACAACAGGTTGGATTATTTATACCAGTAGAAAAAGAACAGTGTTAAAAACAGTGTATAAAAGAAAGGATAGAGAGATTCACATAAAGAGATTTATATTGGTTCACTCTTAACCAAGAGTTACATCCAGTCCTCAACTAACCACTGAGAATTCACTAAACAATCAAAACAAGATTACAAACACACACAAAGAGTTTTGATCTTGAACTCATCAAGAACACACAACACTCCTTGACAACACCACAGTTTTCAGAAACCCTTTCTGAAACTGCCTTACACAGATTACACAAAATTACATTGTTCAAATGAAGGAATATAGTACACCTGAGCTTTAGAAAACAGTAGTGTAGAAGTATAGAAAATCCAATTCCTATTTCACACAAGTGATGATCCAAAAACGGTTAGATCATAAATCAAAAGCAGTTGAAAGCATTTAAAAACAATTTGGAACCGAATTCTATTAGAAAAACAAAAAATTATTTTTACAAAACAACTGATTGGAATAATTTTTCTGTTAAGGATTTCAAATAAAACAACTAGTTATTTTATCAAAATAACTTGTTTCAGTTTGACAGCAAAGACAAAATAAAACAAAACATTTTGAAAACCACTAAGTGTCAAACAACTAGTTGCTTCAACAATTCAACAGGTTGAAAAACTTGCTATAGCATGAAGACCTTTGAGTATAAGCTTTTTCAACAGATTGATTTGAAAAACAATTGAATAAAATTTCCCAGCTTCTTAGAAAACACTTCTTTAGAAAGGATAAAGAATCAAGTGATCTTGGATCAATGCAAGGTGGGAAATGACAATTCAAAAGCTATTAGACAACACATACAAACACATCAATAGGTTCTTCAAGTCTTCTACACAGATTTGGAGGTATCAAAGCACCTTATTCAACAATCTCCCCTTAATTGATGAAGACAAACCCATAATTTGTTTGTGTTGTAGGTTTTTGACTTAAGAGCTCACGCAAAACAAAATTGTATACCATACACAAAAAGTGTAGCAGCAGGATAAAACAGATTCACCAAGCACATTCATAGAGCAAGTTTTTCCATAACAGAGAAGTAGGAAAAAAAATTGAAGTGTGCAAGTGCAAAGTGTGGCAGCAACATGTGGCAGAATTAAAGCACAAAATGTAGCCGAATTACAACCAAATGAACCACAAAATTCTCCCCCTATTTGTCTTCACAAATAGACAAAAAGAAGGAATAATACAAGTAGAAAACATAATGATAAAATAATTGTCCAACAATATGGAAAATATAGAGCATAAAAAGAAGTAGAAAGAGATACTTTAAGCTTTCAAGCATCCTTGCCATATTGAAATTCAAAGAGCTGGGTTTGCACAACTTCAATTTTCTCATCTAGATGTTGGAACCTGGCAGCACAAAATTTATAGTGGTTCCTTTGATCACTTGCCATGTTGTCCAAGCGGTTGATCATCAATCTGTAAAATTGACACATAGGAATCCCATGATCTATGGGTGGCAAATAGCCCACAAGTGCATGCAGAGCATATTCTTCTACAACTCCAGCACTTGGACCAACTCCATAATTTGTATAAGCAACTTGCTTAGTTGGATTTTCAGTCCCTTGTTCAGCTTGTGCATGTTCAAATTGATTTTTAGCATTTAGTGCAGCTTGTTGTCCATCATTTGTTCCAGTTTGATCTTCACAAGAAGAACCCACATGTTCTTCCATTTTGCTAACCCATTTGTCACCAATTTTGATGAACCACATCTTAAGAGACCCATTGTTAACTTCATGAGATGGTTTTAACACCTCAGGAAATTCTCCATCAAGATCAACTTCAAGATATTGAAGAAATTTAGATATAAGAACAACATAAGGAAAATGATAATCACTTAACCTCATAGACTTTAGCACATGCTCCATGAAAACATGGATCCAGTTGACTTTGATGTTCTTCATTATGTAGTAGATTAAGACAAGATCTTTTTCAGTGAGGACATCATGATTACTCCCCCTTGGAGTGAGCATCCACGTGACAATGAAGGCAGTGATCCTCTCATTCAATTTTAAGGCACCAACATGAAAACCCTTTACTTTCAAGGATTTTTGTATTGTATTTTGTTGAAGTCTCCTACAACACTTATGTTTCCTTTGTTGATCCTTACCTTTGAGTATTTTAGTCAAGTGATGGCAGTCCATACATCAAGAGTAATCTCCATATCTAGCTCTTTGACATGGGAATACATGTTCTCACCATCAACAAGTAAATTTGTGTCGAATGCCTTCACAAGGTTTGGAAAGGTGTTCCCGAACATCTCAACGAACCTTCGTAGCTTCTGATCTTTCAAGGCCTTCCTAACCTCCTTGAGATTCTGCTCCTTTAGCCAGATTAAAGACACCAACTTTGGGGTATTGATAAACTTTCTACTTTCTACTTATCTCAAGCAAAAAGTTTTCAATTTTCTCATTGTCACCCGAGAACGAGTTTTCAAGATGACCAACCCTTTTGAAGGCATATGATTTCTTTCTCTTTAGTGAGTGGGATAAGGAGGACATGGTGCAAGTATGTGTTTATGAAGATGCAGTAAAGAAAGCAAATTTCAAGGTACAAATGTAGAGAAGAAAAAAAAAGGTTGTTTTATGAAATATCCAGTTGAAGGCACCTTTATATAAGCAAAAAAAAAATAAAAAATAGCAAAGATAAAGTGGCATTTAGTGGGTTGTTTGTGCTAGAGAAAAAAGGAATCTTTAGCTGTTTTTGAAAATTGTAATGCGTCAGACCCTAAGAGGGACAATTTTGACTGTTCTTTATTATGATTGACCATTCATAAAAAGCTTTTAATCTTAAAGAAAACAACAGAATATATTCTCTTATGACCAGATTCTGAGGCACACACAATGTACATTTGACCAGAAACAGGTTTTAAAAAGCAGAAACAAGTATAATCATGCATAAGAAATTATGGTAGCTTTATGCAGAGGTGCCAGAGCAAAACAACAGGTTGTTTCGTATTTTCAATCGTTTTATTGTGACAACAAAGAGAACATTTTCCAAAACCAAATAATCACCTTTTAAAGTGATGAAAAATGCAGTATGCAATTTGTTCATATTTTTCCACAAAGATAACCCCCATAGATTCAATCAAGAAGTATTTGTTGAGATGTTCATATGACCATATAAGATGCTTACATAGATTGAAAATATGACTACACACTGTACATGGGTCATGGATTACCTCTTGATAGTTACAGAACCCTATAAGGTGCATACATTTGAATAGTAGAAATATAAGGACAACCATTATTTTGGTTGGTTTTCCCTTCAACAATTATTCTTTGAACTTAATGTTTTTTGATTGCCAAGAATACCTAAAAACGAGAGAATTCAAGAAGCAAGGTTTGGTCCCCTTATGAATGCGAGTCCATAGGTATTAACTGGGACTTTAGGAACCTTAGAAGTTTATGACCTTTCTAGATTCACATGACTTTGACAACAAAATTAAAGTGATTTAACCAAATAAAATGAAACAAGACTCAAGCAAAAACTAAACCGCACACGGAAATCAAAATAAAACAAAGAAACATGGGATGGTTCAAGAAAGAACAATTAATTTGAATCGTATAAAATGGACAAAACAATAATTGAATCGGTGAAATGAGATGGAAACATGTTCAAGACAAGTAAAAAACACTGAGTTCACAACACAAAAATAAAGAAAGAAAGTAGTAGAAGAAGAAACACTTAGCCCATACTGATAAGAGTTTGACTCTACTGAGGTTAGCTGAATCCCACTCAACTTGATTTTTCTTGGTCATTGCTCTTGTAGTTGGTCATTTTCTAAGGGGTCTTCCATCAATATCTCTCCAACTTTCTTATTTACTATGTGTCGTATTTTCACCTTTCACCGCGTTAGCATAGGTTCGTTGTACATTCTTCTTCCTCCAAATCTACCCATATTTCATGCTATTGCTTTTCTTTTTTCTCCTTTCATATTGTACATACTACCTCCCTCTAAACTCCTTTGTGCTTAGTGTATGATATATCATTATGTTTATATCTTGGTTTATTGACATAGAGTTTCTGGTTGTCTATTCATATGTTATTCAACTACTTTTCCACTAGTGCAAAATTTAGAAATAACTACTTTTTATTAAGTGTGACTTTACAATCAGACGCAATCTTTAAAAATGCGGTGACATTTGGGAAATTAAGTTCATTTAAAAATGCGGCTATTTGTAATAGTCGTATTCATAAATCAAACACTTTGATTTACAAGTGCGGCTATAGGTAAAACCGCATTCGTAAATCAAACGCTTTGATTTAAAAATGCGGCTTTACCTATAGCCACACTTGTAAATCAAAGTGTTTGATTTATGAATGCGGCTATTACAAATAGCCGCATTTTTAAATCATTTTTATCCTAATTTTTGAAGTGCGCCACTTACGCTTTCTTATTTTCTTTCTTCTATTTGCGTTTCGCGTTTGCACTGTTCCTGCTCGCGTTTTGCACTGTTCATGCTCGCGTTTGCGCTTAATGTTCATCTCTTCTTCTGCAGCTTCATTGATTTTGTTTTCGTTCCTTTGTAAGTTTGTTTGAGCTCTTTTTCTTCGTCACCAATGTATATAAATCTTTTTCGTTTATGTTACTTTGTTTGGTTTCTTGCATTGTTTGAAGTACTATTGCATTACCTTTGTCAGTTCTTCTATGGTTTCTGGTTTGCTCCGTCGCTGCTTCCGGTGCCGCCGTCGTTGCTGTCGCTCCCGTGCCACTCTTCACCAACATTGCCTTCACACACAAGGTTGGTGATGTTTTAAATTTTTTGAATTCTTTTTAATGTTATGATTTTTTTTTATGTATTATTATTTTTATTTTTTTAAATTTATATTATTTAAAAATTATTATAATTTGTATTTATATTATGTTAGTTGATAGTTTAGAATAAAATTATCGTGTTTGTATTGAGTTTGAAGTTGTTAGACCCTCGCCAATTGATACGTGCTGGAATTGAGTCTGGGTGTTCGACCCTCGGCAAACGCGTGAGATAGAACACTGATTAGGAAACACTCGAATGATTATTGCAGAATATAATAGATCAAAATTGGATTAATTCTCTTCGCATAAGTGATGAGTACGAAAGAGGAGTAAAAGAATTTATACAATTTGCACAAAGTAACGCGGTTAATAGTGGTCATGATGGAGTAAAGATTAGGTGTTCGTGCGTTAATTGTTTAAATGGAAGGATACTGGATGTTAAGATAATGAGGGAGCACCTGCTATGTGATGTGTTTCTTCGATCTTATAAAACTTGGACATGACACGGTGAATTGTTAAATTTACCATGTGTTTTTGTAACTGAAGAATATGTGGGGTCCACCATGGATGATGCAATACATGATGATGTAGATGATGATCGATTGGACGACATGATTCGTGATGTGGGAGCTCAGTATTTTGCAGAAACGCATGGATATGGCAGTATTTCAAGCGATGCAGAGACTCCATTGTATCCTGGATCAAATAACTTCACACGGTTGTCGGCGATGTTAAGATTGATGAATTTGAAGACAATAAATGGATGGAGTGATAAAAGCTTCACGGAATTGCTTCATTTGTTGAAAGATATGCTTCTAGAGGGAAATACTCTTTTCTAATCGTAATTATGAGGCCAACAGGATTCTTTGTCCAATGGGTATGGAGTATAAAAGGATACATGCATGTCCTAATGATTGTATATTATACCAAAAATATTTTGAATTGTTGAAAAGTTGTCCGAGGTGTGGGTTATCACGTTATAAGTTGAAACAAAAAGATGACGATACTATTGAAGATATAAAAAAGAATGGACACCCAAAGGTTATGTGGTATCTTCCCATCATTCCAAGGATGAAGCGTTTGTTTGCATACCCAAACGATGCTAAGAATCTTAGAGAGCATGCAAACGAGAGGAAATGTGATGGCATGTACCGACATCCAGCTGATTCTATTCAGTGGAATAAATTTGATGATGAGATTCCAGAGTTTGGTAAAGAATCAAGAAATATCCGACTTGGTTTAGCTACAGACGGAATAAATCTGTTTGGTAATATGAGTACAAATCACAGTACATGGCCCGTGCTACTAGTTATTTACAACTTACCTCCTGGATTGTGCATGAAGCGAAAATACATGATGTTGTCTATGATGATATCTAATCCGAAACAGCCAGGGAATGACATAGATGTTTATCTAAGTCCCCTAATTGAAGATTTGAAGTTAATGTGGGACGAGGGTGTTGAAGTATTTGACGGATTTGGTAATGAAACTTTCAAGCTGTATGCCATGTTATTTAGAACCATCAATGACTTTCCGTCATATGGTAACTTATCAGGTTATAGTGTTAAGGGTCATAAAGCATGTCCAGTATGCAAAGAAGACACTGCTTCTCAACAATTGAAACATGGAAGGAAGACAATATATCTTCAACATCAGAGGTTTCTTAGAAGTCATCATCCTTATCTGAGGTTGAAAAAAATCCTTTAATGGACATCAAGAGACTAGTGGTCCACCAACTCCACTAACTGGTGTTGAGGTTTACAAACAGGTAAATAACATAGACCACACCTTCGGTTAGTAAAAAAAAAATGTCATCTGTGACAAACATTTGAAAGAAAAAATCAATCTTCTTTGATTTTTCGTACTAGTTGAGGTTAGAAGTCATACATTGTATAAATGTACTGCATGTTAAGAAGAATGTGTGTGATAGCTTAATTGGTACACTTCTTAACATTAACGGGAAGACGAAGCATGGTCTAAATGCTCGTTTAGATTTGATTGAGATGAACATACGAGGCGAGTTGGCACCCATAGAAATGGGTAAGCGTACATATTTGCCCCCGACCTATTAGACCATTTCAAAAGATGAAAATAAATAGTTTTTGTCAATGTCTAAAGGGTGTGAAAGTGCCACAAGGACATTCCTCAAATGTGAAGAGCCTAGTGTCAATGCAATATTTGAAGTTAATTGGGTTGAAGTCTCATGATTGCCACATCTTGATGCAACAGTTGTTGCCGGTAGCTATTTGTGGGATCTTATAAAAAAATGTTAGACATACCATAACTCGTTTGTGTTCATTCTTCTCTTCCATATGTTGTAAAGTCGTTGATCCATTAAAACTATATATATGAACTTCAAGATGAAATTGTTGTTATCTTGTGTGGATAGGAGATGCTTTTTCCTCCATCTTTTTTTGACATCATGGTTCATCTAGTTGTGCATCTGGTAAGAGAGGTTAGATTGTGTGGACCAGTGTACTTAAGATGGATGTATTCTGTTGAGCGGTATATGAAAATTTTGAAAGGTTATGTGAAAAATCATTATCATCCAGAAGCTTCAATGATTGAAAGGTACATAGATGAAGAAAGTATTGAATTTTGTTCAGAGTACATGTCAAAAGCAAATCCAATAGGTCTTCCAGCTAATTCATGGTACCACAAGCGTTCTACAAGTAAATGTTTATGTGGTGTGAATATTGTAAGCAAATCTCGATCAGAAGTCTTGCAAGCACATTTGTATATATAGAATAACACAGATGAAGTTATACCTTACATAGAAGCTCATAAAGCCATTGTGAAGGCAAATAACCCAAGACAAACAAAGAAATGGGTCTTGATGGAACATAATAGAACTTTCATGCCTTGGTTTAAAGACGTGGTGTTAAAGGATTCAACGGAATCGAAGACCTTGACCTGGTTGGCTGCTGGATTGAAGTTTGATGTCATTTCTTGTAAAGCGTACGAAGTGAATAATTGTATATTTTACACGAATTCTATGGATGAAGAGAGTACAGTTCAAAATTATGGTGTTACTCTTGAAGCCGAGTCAATGCAGTTTTCGATTTCGAAAGATACAAATTCAGTACTTGGATCAATGACATACTATGGGTTTGTAGAAGAGATATGGGAGGTTGACTACACTAAGTTTTCCATTCTAGTTTTCAAGTGTAAATGGATTGACAATAAAAGTGGGGTTAAAATTGATGAATCAGGATTCACACTAGTGGACTTTCAAAAGATAGGGTATCGAGATGAGCCATTTATAATGGTTCAAGAAGCATCTTAGGTTTTCTACGTGAAAGATCCTATGTCAGAACATTGGTATTTCGTTTTACACAGGAAAAAACAAGGCGAGACCATATATGATATTGAAAATGGTGACCCCGTTCATTCACACCAATGATAATTAATAAAGATAACGATGTACTTGATGATGAACATGCAACCCGTAAAGACCACAATGAAGGAATTTACATATGAACATTCAACCCACTATGGTAGTAAATTTAGAAATATTTTTGATAATACACATTTGGAATTTTATGCATTTGTTTTATATGATTTTAATTCGATGCAGGTTAACTAATGTTTGTTACCTAATTTTTTTAACACAGATATGGATGACGATCAGACACCAATCAAAAGCCGATCCGGACGAGGGAGCAAAGGACCTACTAGATTGAAGCGTCTCGCATTGAAACATGCTGCTGGTGAGACGACACATGTTGACATTGACGTCAACACTGGAGTGACTTTTGATCCTAATGTAGATGAGTTTAATAGCTATCTTGGAGTTCTTTCTTGTGAGAGACTCTCCATTTTGATTAATTCATGGGATGACGCGTCAGAAGTTGATCGGAACATGCTCTGGGAGGATTTTCAGGTAAGCTTTACATTATTATTGTTCTCATATAATGCTTTTTAATATTCATTGATTAATTTTAATTTGGTGATGTTATTTTGTGGGCAAATTTTGAAATTCCTAATGTGCCGCTTCGATCAAAGATTCTATCCAATATCAAACTTAAATTTCATCGCTTTAAGTCAAGACTGACGACGAAATATATTTTTGTCAGCTTAAAGGCGAAAGTCCTTGTTTAAAGTACAAACATATTGACGAAGAGACATGACGTCTTTTTAAAGAAAGCCATGAAAATGAAGCTTAGATGGTAAGTGAAATTACTTAACTATTTTTATTTATATAAAATTAATAAATTAATATTATTTAATTCATTTTGTTTATTTCAATTATATCAGATTGTCAAAGAAAACTCAAGAGATAGCTTAAAGAAAACTCAAGAGATAACTTTAAAGGACGTTACCCGACGTACTTTCTCATTCGGATTCAGAGTATAAAATCACTATACTAGAACAAAATAGATATTAAAAGCTCAAACTTTCCATAACACCTTATTTAATGAATTTTTTTTAACCAAATTTACAGATGTTAACTGAGCTTAGTTAACAAACTATTATTAATTTTTTTTTTTGTCTCGGTCCGGTCCAGACTGTCATGCAAGCTGGTAATACACTACGACAAGAATACTAACTTTTAATTAATTCATTAAAGCCTTTATTTTTGCCTCTTATATAAATGGAGAGATACAGTGTATTGTGTTGGGATCAATTGCGTCATATTAATTGATAGGTTAAGTTAATTTCTAGCAAGCCAATCATTTAATAATTTAATCTGTCTAAACAAAATGGTTAAACTTATCATTGAGAGAGTAATTTTTTATCGATTATTAAAAATGAAAGTTTTTCTAAACTTAATTGATTAAAATAAAATAAAAAAACACTTTTTGTATTTATGATATATTTATCTAAAAAGCTATCTCGTATCAAATTAATTAAATTACATAACTTTTAGTATATTTTCTAATAATTAGACATTAAAATTGTATTGCTTATTTTTCTTCTTTGACAACATTTTTTTGTCATTCCCATTTAGCTCGCCCTCTATATTTGATTTAATTCAACATGTTAAAAATGAAAGAATCAAAATCAGTTAAACGATGTATTCCTAATACTACAAGAATGAGAACCACTCACTTTTTTACCTGAGTGGTGATTGAATTATTGCATTTCATATGTAACTCATGGTGGTGGTGAAGCTTTTGGTTCTGGTAGTTAGGATGATCCCCCATTATATTGACACGTGAGAAAATGATAAATAGGAACTACTCAATATAAATATTTAAAAATATATATTATGTAGAAAAATAAAAATACAATTTTATGTAACTCTGTGAAGAGTGATGAATGACTTTTATTCAGTTGCAGTAGTTGGAAATAATATAATGGGGTTGGTCCATGCATGCCTAATTGTGAATGAAGAATTATTTTTATACTTTATAAAAATGTTTTTGTAGGCATAACATTTTATGATAGCATTTAATATTGGTTTGGCATTTTGTGGTGGGAAGGGTCTGTTGTGTAGTATAAATAAGGGTGAGGAAAGAGTGTTTGATTCC